>Ga0181526_10000046_pt1 | contig 125445 bp, 97 predicted proteins | sample PEATcosm2014_Bin_35_FD_119750 | JGI IMG/M metagenome (GOLD analysis project Ga0181526, IMG submission 119750) | Peatland microbial communities from MTU Mesocosm Facility, Houghton, MI, USA - PEATcosm2014_Bin06_30_metaG | ecosystem: Environmental > Terrestrial > Soil > Wetlands > Peat | place... | reverse complement strand
AGACGGTTGAAAAAATGCAAAGACTATCCCGCCAGATTCTTTTCGAAGCAATGCCAGACACCCATCGACGCAAGTCATTATCCAAGAAAGTTTTAGGTCTTATCTAAGCGCCATTCGGGTCAACCCATAGTTTGGTTCGTTTTTGGATAATCTCTTAATCATTTATCGCCACTTGCCCGCATTGAGGCTGGTTCCACGTTGGCCCGCATCCATAAGTACATACTCCCGAAATATTTTGTCACATGGATAGCATTTGTCCATGTGGCTGTGCCATGATGAAAATCAAAAATACAAAATTACCCCTCAGGGCAAACCGGAGCTTTGTTCATGAATCTTCATTCATTTGATCTTTGATACATCATTGCAATGCAGCGTGTTACAACCATTTGAAAAAAATCACAACTTTTCTGAAAAATCTTTCAAAAATCTGTTGACGAATCAATGTTCTAACTGTAATGTTCGTTTAACGAATGACACATTAAGGCCGTTTCGGGAAGGCAGAATTATGAACGATGAATTAAGAAGTGAATTCGCCGTCGCCGCTCCGCCAACTGGACCTGTCGTGCGACAAGAAGGTGGGCTGGATTGCGGGCGAAAGGCTATTATCGCCTTGGATTATGGCGCAAAACAGGTGAGAAAATCTGCGAATTCTCACTTTTCCCGGATTTTGGCCTTTTCGCCATTTTTCCGTTGGAAGCCGCTGCCGCACAATCCATTCCAACTGAAACAGACCGGAGGATTTCTCGGATTTCCAGAGAAATTCTCAGGGGGTGGTATATGGGGGGGAGGGGGGGAAAAGGAAGAATTATGAAGGCAGAATTTAGAAACTGTAAACGGAGTGCGAATGGCGTGGTCAAAACGACACAGCTACGGTTTACCCGTCTGACCAATCAAACCCCGTCGCAGTCAGTCGCAGTCAGTCGCAGTGATTTTGAGGAAGGTTTGGAAAATGCTAAATGCTAAAACTATGAAATGTAATGACTTGCATTCGATTTCAGGCTTGGCCGGATCAAAAACCGGTCAAATCGGTTGCTTCCGTCCTTTTGTCCAAAGTTTTCCAACCAGCCAATTTCAGCCTTTAGCCTTCAGCCTTCAGCCTTGCCCCGGGGCGGCGCCGCCCGTCTGTCAATCGAATAGAGGAAAAAATTAAAAAATGCCAAAATCCGTGCAATGGAGGACTGAACCCGAATGAATCCAACGCAATTACTGCAAAGAAATTGGCAAGATATGGGAAGTCTGGCAGGGTGGGGACATTGTAATTTCGACAAAATTTTACGAATGACGCTGATGAGATTCATCACGACCAACGCATGCCCATGATTTTATGAGCCAAACCACCCGATTCTTGTTGTCGCAGGCGGATATTCCCAAGCAATGGTACAATCTGCTGGCCGATTTTCCCGAACCGCTTCCGCCGCCGCTGCATCCGGGCACGCGCCAACCGGTGACGATGGAGATGATGACGCAGCTTTTTCCCGAGAACCTGGTCAGGCAGGAAATGTGCCCGGACCGGTGGGTGGAAATCCCGGAACCGGTGCGCGAGGTTTATGCGCTGTGGCGGCCGACGCCGCTGTTGCGGGCGGTGCGGTTGGAGCGCGCGCTGAAAACGCCGGCGCACATCTACTACAAGTATGAAGGGACCAGTCCCGCCGGCAGCCACAAGGTCAATACTTCGGTTGCGCAGGCTTACTTCAACAAGGCCGCCGGCACGAAGCGGCTTGCGACGGAAACGGGCGCGGGCCAATGGGGATCGTCGCTCGCCCTGGCCTGCCAGTTGTTTGGCATGGAGTGCAACGTCTATATGGTCAAAGTCAGCTACCAGCAGAAGCCGTATCGCCGGATGCTGATGCACACCTGGGGAGCGACGGTTCATGCCAGTCCGAGCGATCAGACCAAATTCGGCCGCAAAGTGCTGGCCGAAGACCCGAACTGTCCCGGAAGCCTGGGCATGGCCATCAGCGAAGCGATCGAGGATACCGTGACGCATCCGCACACGAAGTATTCGCTCGGCAGCGTGCTGAACCATGTTTGCCTGCACCAGACGGTGATCGGGCAGGAAGCCATCCGGCAAATGGAAATGGCGGGCGAGGAACCGGATTCCATTTATGCCTGCGCGGGCGGCGGCAGCAATTTCTCGGGACTGGCCTTCCCGTTCCTGCAAGGGAAGATCAAGGACAAGAAGAAATATCGCATCATCGCCGTGGAACCCTCCGCCTGCCCGTCGCTGACGAAGGGGGAGTTGCGCTACGATTTTGGCGACACGGCGGAGACGACCCCGCTGCTCATGATGTACACGCTGGGGCACCAGTTCATGCCGCCGCCGATCCATGCGGGCGGGCTGCGCTTCCACGGGATGTCGCCGATGGTGAGCCACGCGCTCAAGCTGGGATTGATCGAGGCGCAGGCGATTCACCAGACCAGGGTGTTCGAGGCCGGGACGCTTTTTGCGCGCACGGAAGGAATCGTGCCCGCGCCGGAATCGGCCCATGCCATCGCGGCGGTGATCGCGGAAGCGGAGGAGGCGCGCGAAGCGGGGAAGAAACGCGTGATCCTGTTCAATCTCTCGGGGCACGGTTTGCTCGACCTCAGCGCCTACGAAACTTACCTCCTCGGCAAAATCCAGGACGTCTAAATTCACACCAAACCACAGTCAACAAATAACAAAATTCGATGAAAAAACAAATCATTCGTTGTCTCCTCACCGTTACGCTGGCGGCCGTTCCCGGCGTGATCCAAGCCCAACCCGACGCGCATTACGTTCCCGGCATTGAAGGAATCGAGTGCGCGACGCTGCCGCCGCCCGGCTTTTACTTCCGGGACTACAACGTGTTCTATCTGGCCGAAGTACTGGACAACCCGACCGGGCATAATGTCGCCCCGGCCGGTTGCCAGGCGATGGTGTACGCCACCGTGCCGCGCGCGATCTATATCAGCGACTATAAAGTCCTCGGCGGCTACCTCGGCGGGGACGTCGTTCTTCCGTTCGTTTACAGCAGCTACAGGAACGTCCCAAGCCCGAACGGCCTGGCCAGCGGCAGCACATGTGGGGTCGGCGACTTCTACGGCGAGACCACCCTTTCGTGGCATCCGGGACAATTCGACATCGGGTCGGCAGTCGGCTTCTGGGCGCCTACAGGCAATGCTTCCGGTCCGCCCCAGTCACAGCCCGGATTGGGCTATTGGTCACCGGAACTCACCTTGGGAGTAACCTGGCATCCCGACGAGGCAAAGACTTGGGCGATCTCGGCGCTGAACCGGTTTGAGTTCTGCAATAGCGAGTACCGCGACCCCGCCGACACGGGCGTAACACCCGGGGAGGCTTGGACGCTGGAATGGGGCATCAGCAAAAAGGTCATCAAGACGCTTGATTGCGGTGTCGTTGGTTATTACCAACAGAGGGTCACGTCCAGCACTGGAAACCAGCCGATGGCGGAGGAGTTCTTTCCATACAGCCGGGTGGCGGCGGTCGGCCCCGAGGTCAACCTCTTTATTCCAAGTTGGAAGCTTTGGACGCAGCTCCGGTATAACTACGAGTTCATGGCGGAGAACCGTTTTCAAGGGCACACCGTGGCGCTCGTACTGACAAAAGCATTCTAATGTTGATGCCCGTCCTGTTGACGGCTTGGACGTCAGAAGGACGGACGTGGCAAGGGAGTAAATAACTGTTAAAATGTGTGGTCGTATCATGTGGCGACCCGCATTTTAACAGTTTTTTTACGCTTTTGGCCCATTATTTAATTTCCCGGCACCAGGGGTTTTGGGCGATTCTACTTTCATGCAACATCTTGATGACTTGGCCGCATGAAACCGTATCCGTCAGCATTGATCATTGACGACGACCGCCCGATCCGTCGTCTCCTGCGCAATCTGTTGGAAGCGGACCGCTACAGGGTCTTTGAAGCCGAAACTGCCCAATTGGGCATGAAAGAAGCCGCGGCCCGGTCTCCAGACGTGATCATTATGGAGTTGTCCCTGCCGGATATGAATGGACTGATCCTTTTGCGACGACTGCGCGAATGGAACCGCGCTCCCATTCTCATCTTATCCAGTCAAGATGAGGAATCCGACAAGGTCCTGGCCCTGGACAGTGGGGCCAACGATTATGTGACGAAGCCGTTCGGCTCCGCCGAACTCCTGGCCCGGCTGCGTGTGCTGCAACGCTCACTTCCCGCGGAAGCGGACGGGCCTGTGTTCGAGCATGGCGGCTTGTCAGTTGATGTCGCCGCACGCGAGGTGACTCTCCACGGGCGCAAGGTTGAACTGACTCCGACCGAGCAGGTTATTTTCTATACGTTGCTTCGGCATGCGGGGAAACTGGTCACTCGCAAGCATCTCTTCCGTTGCGTGTGGGGAACCGACTCCGAAAGCAAACTCCACGACTTGCACGTTTATATTGCCAATCTTCGACAAAAACTCCGGGAAGCTTCCGGCCAGGTTCTTATCCAAACCGAAGGCTGCGCCGGTTACCGCATATTGGTTCCCGCCTCTGCTTCAATCAACGACCAATCTGCCGAGCCGGATCTGGAAGTGGCGTAGCAAGCCTGCCCGCGGCCCTCTCTGTCAATAATCTCCACCACATGCGAGCCTGGGCAATGCGCTCATTAACGCGATTTTAATGCTTTCGCGGTTTCTTTGAGTCTCTTTTGTTTCATGCTGTCCGGCTTTACTCACTTTGGTCATTGGGGACAATCCCAATTCCGCGCCCTTCAGCCCGCCTAAAATCCCAAATGCCTGGCACGCAACGCTTTGCGCGCGGCTCCGCAATCCGGCATTGGCCTTGCTAAATACCAGGCAGCGATAACCGCTGCATTGAGTGACTTGAATTATGAAACTAATTGAGATTATACAGATCGTCTTGTTTTTTGGTTTGGGCATCGCCCTTACGCCGCCGGTGGGCCGCTTCATGGCCAGGGTGTTCAAAGGCGAGAAAACGTTTCTCCACCCAATTCTATCGCCGGTGGAAAGATTGGTCTATCGACTCACCGGAGTTGATCCCAATGAGGAGATGACTTGGTGGCACTATTTTTGGGCGGTGCTGATGTTCGCCTTTGTTGGATTCGTGGCGGACATGGCGATCTTCATGACGCAAAAATGGTTGCCGCTCAATCCGCAGCATCTTGACAACTGCACCTGGCATCTGGCCTTCATGCAGGCTTGGAGTTTCACTTGCAACGCCGACTGGCAATCTTATGCGGGCGAAACCACCATGAGTTACTTCTCTCAAAACTTCGCCATCATGGTGCATCAATTCCTGAGCGGCGCGTCGGGCCTGGCGGTATTGGTGGCAGTGGCGCGCGCGCTCCATCGCGCCTCGATCAAGACCATCGGCAATTTCTGGACCGACCTGACCCGCGGCCTCCTCTACTTCGTCATTCCGATTTCCGCGATTTGGTCCATTCCACTGGTCTGGCAAGGCGTTCCTCAAACTTGGAAGCCTTACCTGAACGCCAGCCTGATGGAGCCATATACAACCCAGGTGCAAAAGACCGATGACAAGGGCAATAACGTGACAACCAATATCCAGTTGGTGTTGCAGGCGCCCAAGCTGGATTCCGCCGGAAAGCCGGTCATGCTGAACGGCGCGGCAGTCATGATGGATGTGCCGCAAGTGGATGCGAAAGGCGCACCGATCATGACCAACGTGCCTGTCATGGTGGATGCGAAAGTGGACACCCAACCGATTCCGCTGGGCGGCATAGCAGCCTTTGAGTCCATCAAACAACTGTTCACCAACGGCGGCGGCTGGTACAATGTGAACAGCGCGCATCCGTTTGAAAATCCCACGCCGCTGACGGATTTCCTGGAAATGCTGGCCATCATCGTTGTGCCGATGGCGCAGGTTTATATGTTTGGCCTGCTCGTCGGAAACAAGAAGCACGCCTGGTGTCTCTTCTACGTCATGCTGGCCATGTATGTGTTCTCCTTCGGTGTCGCGTGGTACTGCGAGGCGCAGCACAATCCGGTCATGGCCGGCGCGTATCCCAACTTGGAAGGCAAGGAACAGCGGATCGGCGTCATGAACAGCGTGCTGTGGGCAACCTCATGCACCGCGATTGACAACGGCTCGGTCAATTCCATGCATGACAGCTACATGCCGCTGGCCGGCATGATGCCGTTGTGGAATATCCTCATCGGCGAAATGCTTTTTGGCGGCATCGGTTGCGGCATGTATTGCATGTTGTTCCACGTGCTCATCACCGTGTTCATCGCCGGGCTGATGATCGGGCGAACGCCGGAGTACCTGGGCAAAAAGCTTGACGCATGGACGGCGACATGGGCGGTGATCGGGGTTCTGATTCCGAACGCGGCCTGTTTGATCCCGACCGCTTTGGCGGTAATGCTGCCGCAAGGTTTGTCCAGCATGGCCAATGGCGGCCCGCATGGGTTGACCGAGGTGCTTTACTGCTTCGGCGAAGCGGCAAACAACAACGGCAGCGCCTTTGCCGGACTGAACGCCAACACGCCCTTCTACAATATCGGCGCCGGCATCGTCATTTGGATCGGGCGGTTCATTCCGATCATTGCCGCCCTGGCGATTGTCGGCCGCCTGGCGTCCCAAAAAACCGTCGAAGCCTCCTCGGGCACGCTGCAAACGCATGGCTGGACCTTTGGCCTGACGTTGACGGGCGTGATTGTGGTCGTCGCCGCGCTGACATTCTTCCCGGTGTTATGTCTTGGACCCATTGTCGAGCACGGATTGATGCTGGCCAGCCGCGTTTTTTAGGAAGGAGTGAGGTGTCAGAAAAATAAACAATTATGAGTACCAAAGTCGAAATCAAATATTCCCAACTGTTTCGCCAGGCGCTGATCGACTCGTTCAAGAAGCTGAATCCGCGCGACGAGATCAAAAACCTGGTGATGTTTGTCGTGTGGCTCGGCTCGATCTGGACAACGATCATTCTCTTTTTGCCCGGCCAGTTAAACCTGTTCAACGTCCAGATTTGTTTCTGGCTGTGGTTCACCTGCCTGTTCGCCAATTTCGCCGAGGCGATGGCCGAAGGCCGCGGCAAAGCCCATGCGGACGCCTTGCGCGCCCTGCGCACGAAAACGATGGCCCGCAAACTGGTTAACGGCAAAGAAACGTCCGTCAACGCCATCGAACTGAAACTAAACGACCGATTTGTCTGCGAAATGGGCGATTTCATTCCCGCCGACGGCGAGATAGTCGAAGGCATCGCCACGGTGGATGAATCGGCCATCACCGGCGAATCCGCGCCGGTCGTCCGCGAAAGCGGCGGCGACCGCAGCGCGGTGACCGGCGGCACCAAGGTCATCAGCGACCGCATCATCGTGCGCGTCACCGCCGAATCGGGAAGTTCGTTTCTGGATCGGATGATTTCAATGATTGAAGGCGCGCGGCGGCAGAAAACGCCCAATGAGATCGCTCTGAACATCGTGCTCGTCAGCCTGACCGCACTTTTCATAGTGGTGGTTTTTGTGCTGCCGCCTTACGCCCATTACAACGAAAACGCCGCCGGCCAAAAAGGCGTCGTGCTGACTTCGATTCCCGTTTTGCTCTCGCTGATCGTCTGCCTGATTCCAACCACCATCGGCGGGCTGCTGAGCGCCATCGGCATCGCCGGCATTGACCGTTTGATGCGGCGCAACGTGCTGGCGACGAGCGGACGCGCTGTCGAAGCGGCTGGCGACGTGGACATTTTGCTCCTGGACAAGACCGGCACCATCACGCTGGGCAATCGGCAGGCCACCGAATTCATTCCCGCACCGGGCGTCAAAGTGGAGGACTTGGCGGACGCGGCACAACTGGCTTCGCTGGCCGACGAAACACCGGAAGGCCGTTCCATCGTCACGCTGGCCAAAGACAAGTACGGCTTGCGCGGCCGCGACATTGCGGAAACATACGCCACCTTCATTCCGTTCACCGCGCAAACGCGCATGAGCGGCGTGGATCTTTATGACGACGGGCACGGCGGAGGCGTTGCACAGGCCGCGACACGCCCGGCGCCGGCCGCTGCCTTGCGCACGCATCCGCTTGCGGGCGCGGCAGTTGCGACCGCAAAGTTGACCACCCATGCGCATCAGCCGGATGCCAAGCCGATACGATGCATTCGCAAAGGCGCGGCCGAGTCGGTTGCGAATTTTGTGCGGGAAAACGGCGGTCAGGTTCATGCGAATCTCCTGAAACATGTGGAGGAGATTTCGCGGCAGGGCGGAACGCCGTTGCTGGTGGCGGACCGGGGTCAGGCCCTGGGCGTCATCCAACTCAAGGACATCGTCAAAGGCGGCATCAAGGAACGCTTCGCCCAATTGCGCATGATGGGCATCAAAACCATTATGGTCACCGGCGACAACCCGCTGACCGCCGCGGCCATCGCCGCGGAGGCTGGCGTGGACGATTTCATCGCGCAGGCCAAACCGGAGGACAAACTGGCCCGCATTCGCAAAGAGCAGGAAGGCGGAAAACTGATCGCGATGATCGGCGACGGCACCAACGACGCGCCCGCGCTCGCCCAGGCAGACGTTGGCGTGGCCATGAACACCGGAACCCAGGCCGCGCGCGAAGCGGGCAACATGGTTGACCTCGACAGCAATCCGACCAAGCTCATTGAAGTCGTGGAAATCGGAAAACAACTGCTGATGACACGCGGCGCGCTGACCACCTTCAGCATCGCCAACGACGTGTCCAAGTATTTCGCGATTCTGCCGGCGATGTTTGGCCTGCTCTACGCCACCACCGCCGGCGGACGCGGCCCGCTCGACAAATTGAACATCATGTATCTGCACTCGCCGCAAAGCGCGATTTTGAGCGCGGTGATTTTTAACGCGCTCATCATCGTCGCACTCATTCCGCTGGCCTTGCGCGGAGTCAAATATAAACCGCTCGGAGCCGCCGTGATCCTGCGCAACAACATGCTTATCTACGGTGTCGGCGGCATCATCGCCCCGTTCGCCGCCATTAAACTCATTGACTTGCTGATGGTGGCCATCCACCTCGCGCCCTGAAACAATTGAAAGGAGATTTATGATCAAGACCATCATCCGAAGCATCCGCCAAACCATTGTATGGAGCCTCATCGCAGGCGTGTTTTATCCAGTGGCCATCACCGTCATTGCCCAAGTGGCGTTCAAAGACCAGGCCAACGGCAGCCTGGTTTACCGCGACGGCAAACTCATTGGCTCAGCCCTGCTGGCGCAGCAGTTCACCGGCACAAATTACTTCTGGCCGCGCCCGTCCGCTTGCAGTTATGGCACCGGCGGGAGCGGAATTTCGGCTTCGAGCGGCAGCAACCTGGGGCCAACCAGCGGCGCGCAACAAACCAACGTCATCAACAATACCGCGGCGTTTATCAGCGGTAATAACCTGCCGACCAACACGGTCGTGCCGGCTGACATGGTTTATGCCTCCGCCAGTGGTCTTGACCCTCATATCAGTCCCGAATCCGCCCGTCTTCAGATTGACCGCGTGGCCGCCGCGCGCGGAATGGGCCGGGACAAAGTCACAGAGTTGGTGGAGAAGTTCATCGAGCCGCCGCAATGGGGGTTTTTGGGAGAATCACGCGTGAACGTGTTGCTCCTAAACGTCGCGCTGGATCAACTGGCCGCGCAGAAACCGGATAAAACTCCAGCGAAGGGATGACGATGCTGGTATGAGACCAAAACCGACGGCATTGATCATTGATGGAGAACGGGCCGTGCGGAGGTTGGTGCGGGTCGTGCTGGAACAGGAACGCTACAAAGTGATTGGAGCGGAAACCGGACGGAAGGGGCTGGAGGCGGCGGTTGCGGAACGACCGGATGTAATAATTCTCGAGTTGGATTTGCCGGATATTGACGGAGTGGTTGTGCTGCGGCGCATTCGGGAATGGAGCCAAAAGCCGCTGCTGATTCTTTCCGAACGCGACGGGTCAACGGACAAGGTAACCGCTTTCGATGCGGGGGCGGATGACTACTTGACCAAACCGTTTGACACCGCCGAATTGTTGGCCCGGCTTTGCGTCATCCAGCGTCGCTTCCCTGGAGTCCCGGATAGCCCGCTGCTGGTGGAAGGCGATCTCAGGGTCAATTTGGCATCCCATGAAGTCACGATCAAAGGCCAAAAGCTGGATTTCACGCCAACAGAAGAAGCCCTGTTTTATTTGCTGGCTCGTCATGCCGGCAAGACAGTCACATGCCAACATTTGGTGCGTTGTGTCTGGGGGACTGACGAGGACGATAAAATTCATGATGTCAGGGTGTACGTTGCCCACCTTCGCAGGAAGTTGGGCGCGTATGGGGGAGAAGTCCTGATCAGGACCGAAGAAAGCGTTGGCTATTGTCTTTCGCTGGCCAATTAGCGCAAGCACATCGGCGTTATTGTTGCATGTTGCCACTTCAAACTGGGGATTCCCTTGCCAGCAGCGGGGTTTTTGTGCATGTTGGTCAAACGGATATGAGCCCATGCAAGACGGTAGTTCTCCCAGGCATCCGTAGCTCAATTGGATAGAGCTTCTGACTTCGGATCAGAAGGTTGCAGGTTCAAGTCCTGCCGGATGCACCATTTATGATCAACTCATCAGTTTCGAAGCCACTCCGCTGAGTGGCAATCGACAAAGGGGCTTGGCAAAAGAGGGGCGCCCATTGCGCCAACCGCGTCAGCCACCGGCAAGACGTTGCCATTGAAATCAAAAAACGACGACGTATTGTAACCGGCTTCATTGACGCCATTGACCGCTTGATATTCTGCTCCCCAATAGATGAACCCAACCCCAAGTTGGTTGGGCACGCTTTTCACAATCCTGCCCAATGCCGTGATGAAGCCGGCCTGGCCGGCCATGGTGGGGTGAAAGCCGTAAAGACAGTTGGTCCAAGCGATGGGACAGGCGTTGCTCCAGGGAAAAGCATCTTCAGCCACGATGATGGGTTTGCCATAACGCGCGGCAGCGTTGTTAAGGCAGTTGCTCAGACTGTCCGGTGATCCCTGGAAGAAGGGGTAATAACTCTCGCCGATGATGTCAAAAGGAACTGTTTGCGCGTTCAGATTGTCGAAAAACCACATGGTGGCAGGCCAATCTCCGCCACGGTCAATATGAACAATGATTTTAGGCATGTGTGCGCCCGAAGCGTCCTGGATTCCATGGATCGCCGCTTTCATCAATTGGCCGAGGTGCGACCATGACGCGCCGCCGTTGCCCCGAACTTTTCCAAGGGGCCACAACAGGCCGGTGGTGATTTCATTTCCAACCTGCACATAATCCGGCATCGCTCCCGCCGCCGCAAAGGTGGCAATGGTGTTGCTGTTGTAGGTGCGCATCTGTTGCACAAGCTGGTCAAAGTCCAGGTTTCTCCAGGCGGCGGGAATGGCTTGCTTGCCGGGGTCGGCCCAGGTGTCGGAGTAATGAAAATCCAGCAAGAAGAGCAATCCGGCGTTCTTGACCCGCACCGCCAGCGGCACGGTATAGGCGGTATTATTGATGTAGTTGTAAGGATCCGATTTCGCCTGGGCGGCGCTGCTGGTAAAGAGCCGCAGCCGCACGCAGTTGAGGCCGTGGTTCTTGAGAATTTGAATCCCATCCCGGGCCTGTCCGCCCTCTTTATAGGCAACGCCTTGCGATTCGAAAAAGGCAAGGTCCGAGAAATCCGCTCCCTTCAGGAAACCGGGGTCTGCCTGCGCCGCATGGTGAAAAGAAACGAAAACAACCGCACACAGAACTGTAAATTTTAATCCCATGTTTATTCTGTCCTGGCCGTAAGGAACTTGAGAGCGGCCTCGGTTCGTGAGCGCACATGGAGTTTGTGATAAACGTGCCGGAGATGCCAGCGCACGGTGCCATCCGTCAGCCCGACGCGGGCGGCAATCTGCTTGTTGGGAAGCCCCGCGGCCAGCAATTCAAGGATTTCGCGTTCGCGCGGAGAAAGACCTTCCACTTCCGCCGTCGTTGCAACGGGTTCCTGGAAGGAAAGAATAACCTTGCGGGCAATTTCCCGCGACATTGGCGCGCCGCCCTGCCGAACCTCGCGGATGGCAGAAACAAGTTCTTTGGAGGTGCAACGCTTCAAAAGGTAGCCGCAGGCGCCGGCACGCAACGCTTTGAAAATGCGTTCGGTGTCTTCATAAACTGTGACGATGATGATTTGGACCGAAGGCAGGATCTGTTTGAGCCGGGCAGTGCATTCGATGCCCGAAATATCCGGCAATTGAATATCCATCAACACGATGTCTGGCCGATGCTTTGGCATCTCTTTGAAGGCTTCTTTGGCCGTCGCGCACGCATAGACGCACTGGCATTCCGAATCCGCCTGGACAAACTCCATGAGGCTTTCACGGATGACTTTATTGTCCTCGACGATGGCAATTCTGGTCATAAGCTTTTAATGCAATGGCAGGTCGAAGCGCACGACCGTGCCCTGGCCGGATTTGCTGTTGACTTCAAACCGGCCGTCCAGTTTTTCCAGACGCGCCCGCATATTGGCCATGCCGTCCATTTCCTCCGTTTGGCCGGCTTCGGCCCAACCCCGGCCGTTATCGGTAATGGTCAGGCGGATCCGGCCCTGATCAACCTGGATGTCCAACAGGACTTCCGTGGCTCCGGAATGGCGCACAATGTTCGTCAGCGCTTCCTTGAACGCGAGAAATAATTGGTGGCGATGCCGCGAATCCACAACATGGTCATCGGGCTTGAATGGCCCTTCCAGCCGCCAGGCGATGTTCGCCAACCCCAGGAAACGCTCTGCGTAAAGGGAAAAATAGCTGATCATTGAGGCCAGCGAATCATGAGTGGGGTTCATGGCCCAAACGATTTCGTCCAGAGCCGTGACCATCTGGCGCGCCTGGTTGCTCATCTGCTCAAGATAATGACTCCGCTTGGCAAGGGGCGCGGAGGTCGAGAGCGCCCTGACCCCCAACATGCTGATTTCCGTGAGGCCGGATCCCAATTCATCATGAAGGTCTTGGGCAATGCGGGCGCGTTCCAGCTCCATGACGTGCTGCTGCTCGACACGTTGCCGTTCCTGGATCTGGATTTCGAGTTCGGCGCTGCGCTGCTCGACTTTGCGGCGCAGTTGGGTGATCCAAAGCACGGTAACAGCCAGGACGCAGGCCAGCGCGCCTAGAATGAAAAGCATCTTTTGCAGCGTCCACCAAGGCGGCCGGGCCAGCACGACGACGTCCGATGGCGAATTGAGCAGCAAACCGAAGAAGGCCACATCCTGGCTCACGCCTTGAATGACACACGTTCCGGTCAACTCCAATTGACTGCCCACGGGTATGGTCCGAATGTCCTTATCCGAGCCGGGCAACATGGCTAAAAACGACCGCAACCCCACGCGCATTTCCAGCGCCTGCTCCGTTGGTGTGCTTCTTTGGTTCACCAGCAACGCCTTCACCCGGACCCGCGTTGAGTCCAAGTCCGCACGAATCAAATCGTCAGCGCTGATCGCTCTGGCTTTTGGCAAGGCGTCCTGGCCGGTCTTGCGCACTACGGCCTCGCGCAACACGGGAGCGGCGCTGCTCAATTCCGGAAAGCCCACTACGTCCACCAAGTCGCCGACCAGCAAGCCTGCGGGATGCTTCGCGATGAATCGAACGCCGTTGTTGCCGTCCATCAGGAAGAATTCCGACTCCCTCAGATGGATGATCTGTCCCGATACTTTCACCCGCTGAAAAACACCCGCCTGGGGGTCAAAGAGAAGCAGTTCGGAAGCCGTCTTTCTGGGAATCGCGAATAAATCCGCTGGAGCCGGTTGCTCCACAGTAAGGGCGGCGCCGTAAATCCGAATCTCGTCCATCTTCACTCGGTGGGTCACGTAATCCCAAGTGGCCAACAGGCATCCCCGCACCCGTATCAAGGCATCCTCGTAATACTCAAGGTCCTGGGTTTTGAGGCCTTCGACGCGGAGTTCGGATTTGATCCTGCCATCCGGGGTGAGCAGAGTCACGACGTTGTCCTGCACGGAAGTGAGGATGCCTTGAATTTCCACATATTGGGCGTCCAAGCTGCCGTTCATCAATTGATCCCGGGTGGGATGAACCGGTTCCGGGAGGTCTCCGGCGCCGAGGGTTCGCACCTGGTGCGCATTGACAACCGGAGCAAACAAGCCTGGATCGGTCACCCCTTCGACTTCCAAAAACTCCCCAATACGGGGCAAGTCCGAACGGCTCTCGGAGAAATCAATCACATAAACCCCGCGGGTTGAATCCTGAATGGTGAAGGCCTGCTGCTCCGGCAAAAGAGAGGTGATGACACCCCGGATTTTGACCGGGTACCCGCGCTGGGCTTCCTCGCGCTTTAAGCGGTGGATTTCAGAGGCGCTGACCAGCAGTGGAAGCCCCGCCGCATTGGTTTCCCTGGTTCCAGCCGTCCCCGGATGCGGCTCCATTACTTCAATCCCCTGGCCGTTTGGGACTAATAAAAGACTGAGAACTCTCTGGCCGTCGATCGTGGAGGCGCCCTGGCCAAACCCCGTGGCGCGAACGCGGCGATTCAAAAGAAACGCCGGCGTGAGGCCGGAGCCGCTGGGAACCTCCAGGCTCACGCGCCCCGTTCGGGCGCTGACTTCCAGCTTCAAACTGTCAGGCTCTTCGCTCGCAAATGTCACCTTTCCCTCAACTTCCATCCATTGGCCCTCTTCCCCCTGGCGCAAGGTTTGGCCAATGGCCACGGGCTGCGGTTTGGGGAGCGCCGCCCGGCCCGTCACCCTCACGCGCATCGAGGGTTCCCCGACGAACAACCGGCTGCCGTCATCTGATGTCGTATAGAAAGTGTAAAGGCCCTCGTTTGGAACTTCCAGAAAGCCTGTGAAACCAAGCCCCACATGCTCGAGCCGGGCCATGACCCGCAAATCAAAGTTGTTCACCGCCCCTGTGGCCAGCGCGGGCAATGGATTAAAATCAGGCAGCACTTCGCCGGAGACTTCGCAACACCGGTAATCAAGGCCGTGAACCCAATTGCTCGCGCCGGTCACCGCGTCCACTTGCACCCGATAGAGCGCGGAGTCGGGGATTTTCTGGCGGGGCAGCCCCGGTCCACGGTAAGCGACCTCCAATCCATATTTTTCAACCCCGTTGAACCACTCGACTCGAATCGGATTGCGCCCGGCCTTTAAAAAAACCGCGCCGGATTTCTCAATCATTCCGTGGATGCCGTCATTGTTCACGACCGGCCCCCTGGCTCCGATCTTGAAACCGGCGCTCGTCGGCGTGATCGTGCCGTTGCCTTCCAATATGGCTCTTTGTCCCGGCTCAACAGGCTGGCCCCGCAAATCCATTTCCAATTCCTCGGCGCCGGAGCCATCCTTCAAAACGAGTTTTCCGCTCGCTGGATTTGCCCACCAAACGTCCCCTGCCAGATGGAAAGAGTAGCTGGCAGTTGGCATCTGGGACGCCAGAAGACGGATTTGGCCGACATGAGTCACTTCGGTTGAATGCTGGCGGGCAGGAGCATCATCGGCTCGCGCCATTTGAGCGGCCAGAGCCATGCTCAAGGTCCATGCGCAATGCATCCCCACCCAACGCCACATCAAAAATGCCGTGCGCATGTGAACAGCGTATTCCTTGAGCTTTGCCTTTGCATCACAAATTTCCGCGTCTGGATTTATTCTCCTATGGATGGACGGAGGTTGCGATTGAGTTTGGCGGCATGGGCTGAAGGCCCAAAACGTTCATGGCTGGCAATGGGTTGCCTCTGGCGTCAAAAAGAGAATTGGCATCGGGCCTGCCGGTCCACCCGCCAGCGGAGTTTGGAAAATAAGTGGCCTCCGGATGCCAGTAATTGACGCCAATCCCATGCCCTTCCGGAGCCTCCTTGACCGTCTTGATGACATCGGCCAGAAACTGCTTCTGTCCTTCCGGTGTCTGCGGCCAGACCATGTTTTTGGCCGCGGCGGGGGAAGGATGGGTGTCCCTGGACGGATACGCGGTTTCAACCACCATCACGTCCTTGTGATAACATTGGATCGTTTCGCGAAGGTTGTCGCGCAGGTTTTCCAGCGTGCCATGCCAATTGGGATAATAGCTTTGGCCAATGACATCATAGTCAACTCCAGCCCTGGTGAGGTGGTCGAAATACCAACGGGTGACCGGCCAATCGCCTCCGCAATCAATATGCACGACGATGCGGACGTAGTCCTCCGGCGTGGATGCGGAGCGGACACCGTCGGTCGCGGCTTTGAGGACCCGGATGAGATGGTTCCACTGTTTCGCATCGTCGTACGGCTGGGGCGGGGTGATCACGGTCACGTCCCCTGAGAACACCTTGACCGTGGACAGCGGCACCTGGACCTGCGCATCGGGCCATAAAAGGCCGCCGGTGATCTCGTTGCCAATCTGCACAAAGTCCGGCGTTGCCCCGGCTTTCTTCAGGGTTCTGATCACGTTGGCCGTATAGGATTCGGTCTGTTGGACCAGTGCGTCAAAATCAAGATTGGCCCACGCCGCCGGTTTGTTTTGTTTTTGAGGGTCGGCCCACCAATCCGAATAATGAAAATCCAGCATGAAAGTCGCCCCGGCATCCTTGATGCGTTTGGCCAGTTTCGTCGTGTATTCAAGTCCGTTGACGCCGTTTGTCGGATCAACCCAGATCCGCAGGCGGAAGCACGTCCAGCCATTTTTCATAAAAATGCCCAGGGCGTCGCCCGGTTTGTCGCCATCCATATAAACGCCCCCCCGCCGCTCCACTTCGGAGAGGGTGGAAATGTCCGCTCCGAGATAAAACGGCGATGGCTTGGTGGTGGCCGCCGTCAGGGTGGTGTGGCTGGCGCATCCAGCGGACAAGAGTGGTACGGCGACGGCTAAAAGCCGTGCGCAAAGTCGGGCGCGGTTCGAGGGGAGGGGTTGACTCTTTGATGGGAGTTCATTAAGCATGGCCTGATCCTCTCAAAAAACCGGCAGTCTGAACAGCCTCACAAATGCAAGGGTTCGACGAGTCTCATCTTCCCGGGAATTTATATGCTAACCATTAACTATCAACAACTTGCAAAAGTCGCAGGCCAAAAGGAGCTGTGCAGAATCGGACTTGCACCCATGCGCGCGTTTCGGCTGACACCCGTCAGAACTATACCTTTGTGAGGCTAGGCAAATTTCAAATTCAGGCGATAATGTGCGTCATGGCCATTGAAAACGAAACATTGAAGCCGAGTCGTCCCGAAAAGCGAAAAAGCGCCGAAACTGGAATGAGCGGTTCACATCATGCATTAAATATGCCCATGTTAAAACGAAGATACCCCCAACGATTGCTCACCGGCTTTACTCTCATTGAGTTGCTGGTGGTCATCGCCATCATCGCCATATTGGCTTCGATGCTGCTGCCCGCCCTGGCCAAGGCGAAACTCGCGGCGAAGCGTACGCAATGTATCTCGAACCTCAGACAGTGGAACATAGCCTTCAATCTGTATTGCAACGATTCCCAAGGCAGCATGCCGATGGGTTGGTATGGGTTGGATGCTATTCCTCCCTATCCTCCTTCCATGGGAGAGTGGTCGATGGCCTTGAAGCCATACGTTAACACCAACATCAATATATGCCTCTGCCCAATGGCGACGACGTTTCGAAGCTCCCTCCCCGCAGGCCAAATGTGGGCGGCCCCTAATGTGCAGTCGTTGGCGTGGGGAATCATGGGCACAAATAGTTATCCGATCGAGGCTTGGGGCGCGGCCGGCCTTTACGGCAGTTACGGCATTAACGGTTGGATGTATAATCCTCCCGCCGTCCCGCCTTCTGACATCCCGGCGAACCAGGTGAATTCTTTCTGGCGGAAATTGACACCTGCGCTCACAGGGCCTCATGGATTATCGGTGTCAGCTCAAAACATCCCCCTGTTTGCCGATTGCGCATATGACGGGAGCGAGCCGTCTGTCACCGATCCGCCAGTGATAAACAATCAGAGCATTGCGGACGACATGTCGAACTATTGCATAACCAGGCATGATGGCAGGGCCCCTGTCGTTATTTCTTTCCTCGACGCCTCGGTCCACTCGGTGGGGCTGAGAAAACTTTGGGGGCTTAACTGGAGCACGACCTTCGATCCGACCATTGGACCAGGAACACCTGGATCGCGTCCATTCCCAACAGTATTTTATTCCTACGATTGAATGGCAACAATACCCATCACTCGTAACCCAGAATTATGCGCAGTTCGCCTCTCACATCCGGATTGTTCATGAATTAACCAAAAACAAAGAAACCTAGAAATCTATGAAAATAGCACTCCCAAAAACAGCACTCTTAGCATCCATCCTCGGCGGCGTTCTTTTTGGCGCTTTGACGACGGCCATCGCGCAGGCTCCAATCTACGAGGAAGACTGGGGCACCACCAACGGGGGGTCTACGGTCGCATACGCGCTCAACGCCTCCTCCCCAACGTATCCATTCATATCGGTTGGCTGGAGCATCGTTATACCTGCCTCTCAATCCGGCACCGGGCCGCCGTATGAAGGCATCTACCAGGCCGCAGGCGCGAATGACTCCTCCACCGGCTATTCATTGCCTGTCAACACGGTTTATTACACTGGCCTGGCCAACCAGGCCGGGTTCATTTACACAACGAGTGCAGCCGGCAGCGGAACTGCCGGCGACTCCGCCTTCCCCACCATTAACCCGACCTTATACCCGGGCCTGAGTCTTAACGCGGAAATCAGCGCAGAAGGCGGCACCACCGCCACCAACTATTTCGCGCTTCTAGTGGGAGGCAGTTGGTATGTGTCAGCCACCCCGATGACGGGTTCATCGCCCGGTTATCCGGCATTTGCAAATGTGTGCCTGCCCTATACCACTTCTGCGGGCACCTGGAACAACCTGAGTTTCACCGCCAACACCGTGACCATCGGTTCGGCGGCCGGAGCTTTGTCCGGCAACATTACTGGTATCGGCATTGTTCAGGTGGGTACCGGCGGTTGGAATTACAACGAGATTGCCATCCAAACGAACTGCGGCGGCCTCGGCGTGCAGACCCCGGCGAGCATCCTTGCCGCGCCGGTCAGCCAGTCCGTATATGCTGGCGGCGGAGTGTCCTTTGCGGTCGCAGCCAGTGGCAATACACCCCTCACCTACACTTGGGACACAAACGGGGTTGCTCTGGTCAATGGCGGCAGAATCTTCGGGGCGACCACCCCATTGTTGACCATTACCAATGTCAACGCCAACGATGCCGCCAACGCGTATTCAGTGGTGGTGGCGAACGACCACGGCGTGAATTCGGCCACGAATTCCAGCTTCACCCTGACTGTCAACACCGTGCCTGCCGATGTCTTGTATGCGGAAACAGTCCCCTACATAGGCCCGACGGGTGCCGGCAACCTGCCGCTTTCCACCATTGGATGGGTTCTTGCCGCACCTAACGGCGGCATCTACGACAATGGCGGCGGCGCCGGAGCCGTTTACAACTATACAGGGCTGGCCGACACCATTATTCACTACGCCGACACGACCACGGATACGAACCAATCCGGACTGGCCTTCCCGACCATCAACCCGGCCAGCTACCCGTTCATCGCGTTTGAGACTGCGCTTTCCCTGGGGAACGGTGCGGGCGCCACAGACGTCACCGCCTATTTCGCGGTGGAGATGAAGAATGCGAGCGGCAGTGTCAGCAATTGGTACGTCTATTATACCAACATTCCCTTTAACGCCAGCGCCAACGGCTTTAACCCTTATGAATTGCAGTTTACCACCGATGGAACGAAATGGAATAATTTGACATTCACGACCACAAACGCCACGATCGGCAGCCCGGCTTCGGGCACTCTCACCAACAATATCACCGGTGCCGGCTTGGTCTTTACGTTGAAGGGAGGGGGCGGGGATTTCAATTGGAACCTGTTCGAGATCACCACAGACCAGGTGGTTGCCACAGCGCCGGTCATCGGCCTCTCCGGCGTGCCTTGGAGCCAGACTGTCTATTCCGGTGGAGGAGTGAGCTATCAAGTTAGCACCCAAAGCGGAACGCAGCCTTTCAGTTATTACTGGAAGCTCAACGGGGTCGAGCTTAGTGACGGCGCTCTTGCTGACGGGGCTATAGTCTCAGGCTCGAAAACCCCCACCCTCACCATCGCGGCCATTACCGACGCCGAGGTTGGTGGCACCTCCGGGGGCACCGTCGATGTCGCCGCTTTCGTCCAAAATTTCCAAGGCACTGATGAGAGCGACAGCGGAAGTTACTATGGCGCCGCTGGCAGCACATTGACGGTTAACAACCCGACCATCGGAACAATCTACACTGAAGCGTTTCCTTTTATAAACCCTTCAGGAGCAGGTAATTACCCGGTTTCACAGGACGGCTGGACGGAGGCGTATTACCAGTCTCCCAATAGCCTCTACGACATCACCGGGCTGAGCGGTGTCGGCGCGGTTTTCGTCTATGATGGAACTCCGGCCACAGTGGCGTACTACGCGACTACGACCACGGACACGAACCAATCCGGATTGCCATTCCCGAACATTGACCCGGCGGGGTTCCCAGGCTCCTTGACTCTCAGCGTGAATTTGGAGGCAGGAAACAGTGCCGGCAACGTAACCGCATACTGGGCGGTGGCGATGACAAGCCGGGGTGTAACCAATTGGTACGTCAGCGCCAATGCCATTGCAGCGCCGGGGGCCAGTTTTGCGCCCGCCACGCTGGCCTTTGATCCGGCCGCGGCAAATTGGAACAACCTCACCATCACCCCCTCGGGCGCAGCGGTGGGATCACCGGCGGCCAGCCCCCTGTCCGGCGTGATGACTGGAGCCGGCCTGGTGTTTGTTGTCGTGGGATCTGGAGGAGATTATAACTTTGATAATTTCCAGATCAGCGGCACCGGAGTGGGCAACATCGTTCTCGGAACTCCGACGGCCACCACTGTCCCTCTCTATTGGGTTGGAAACCCGGCGGTGCAACTGCAGAGCGCAACGAGCCTAGCTAACGGCGGGAATTGGGCGAATGTTTCCCCCAGCACGCTGGGGAAATATTCGACGACCGTGAGCACCGTCGGAGGACCAAAGTACTACCGGCTCCATGGGACTGAGTAAGCATTAAAATCACGCAGACGAGAAATTCAGGGAAGCTGCAAGCGGTCAAAGCCGCTTGCAGTATCCTTTTATCCGTGCCTTCTGCAATAGCCAATGAACAGCGCTTTTTCTTGTGACTGGATTTGACTTGTGGAAACTTGGTTTGACAGGGTGCCTTGCCGTACTTGCCCCGGCGGTTGCCTCCGCGGACAGTTGCGCCATCACCATTGCCAGGCCAAAGCCTCCTGTCACTGAAGGCTTCAAAATGGGCCAGGCGCGCCGCCCTGACGGCGCCACGCTGACGCTGGACGGCAGCAGCCTTCTGCTGGACGGAAAGCGATGGACGCCCGTGATGGGCGAATTTCACTTCGCCCGCTACCCGGCAAATGAATGGCGCGAAGAACTGCTCAAGATGAAGGCCGGCGGAGTGGACATTGTTTCCACCTACGTTTTCTGGATCCATCACGAAGAGATTGAAGGACAGTTTGATTGGTCGGGATCGCGAAACTTGCGTCACTTCATTCAAATCTGCCAGGAGGCCGGTCTGAAGGCATTTGTGCGGTGCGGTCCCTGGGACCACGGCGAGGTGCGAAACGGCGGCTTTCCAGACTGGCTTTTGAAAAAAGGCTGGAAAACGCGCGCCAACGATGCGAACTACCTCGCCAAGGCAAAAATCTTCTATGGCGAAATCGCGCGGCAGCTTGACGGCCTGTTCTGGAAGGATGGCGGACCTGTCATTGGCATCCAGTTCGAAAACGAATACAGCGGCCCCGCCGAACATTTGCTGACCCTCAAACGCATCGGCCTGGAAACGGGACTCGACGCGCCGATCTACACCCGCACTGGCTGGAACCAACCCTTGGGGCGCATGCCCTTCGGCGAAGTCGTTCCACTCTATGGCGTCTATGCGGAAGGATTCTGGGATCGGGTTCTCACGCCCATGCCGGCCGGCTATTGGAAAGGGTTTCGTTTTTCCAATTTCCGCATGGATGACGCCAACGACAGTGAACTGCCCGGCGAAGGAGGCGCGCTGGATCCGCCGGACGCTGCACAATATCCTTATCTCACCTGCGAAATTGGCGGCGGCATGATGAACAGCTACCACCGGCGCATTCTCGTCAACCCCAAGGACACCGAGTCCACCACGCTCATCAAGCTCGGCTCGGGCAGCACCCTGCCCGGCTACTACATGTATCACGGAGGCGTGAATCCCGAAGGAAAACTGACCACTTTGATGGAATCGCAAGCCACGGAGTACTGGAATGACATGCCCGTGAAAAACTACGACTTCCAAGCCCCGCTGGGCCAATATGGTCAAATCCGCGAGCAATACCACCTCCTGCGGCGCCTGCATCTTTTCCTTCACGAATGGGGTTCGCTTTTGGCTGGAATGCCGGCGACCATGCCGGATCAGCGCCCGCATGGGAAAAACGACTTTGACACCCTGCGCTGGTGCGTTCGCTCCGACGGACAGAGCGGATTCGTTTTCGTGGATAATTATCAGCGCCTCCAGGACCTGCCTCCGAAAAAGGCCGTGCAGTTCGTGATCCATCTTCCCTCCGGCCCCCTCGTCTTTCCCCAAAACCCCGTGACCATTCCGTCCGGCGCCTGCCTCATCTGGCCGTTCAATCTCGATTTGGGCCAGGGCGTCCGACTGGTCTGGGCCACCGCGCAGCCGCTCACCGCCGTTGACGACGGCAACGTGCGCACTGTCTTTTTCGCCGAAACCGAAGGCGTTCCCGCGCAATTTGCCTTCGAGCCAAACGGGCCGCCCATTGAAGCCTTCACCGGCCATCTCTCCCGCAGCGAAAACGCCAGCCTGATCCGCGATATAAAACCAGGCACGGAGGTTGCGGCCAGGGTTCTGCTGGCGGACGGCCGCTCACTGCAAATCGTTGTGCTTGACAATAAGAACTCCCTCGCTTTGTGGAAGGGCAACTTGCAGGGTCGCGACCGGGTCTTTCTCACTCGGGCCGGCCTCGTCCTCGATGGAGACAGTCTGCGCCTGACCTCCACCGACCCGGTTGACCTCGGCTTGGCAATCTATCCTGCCCCCTCCTCGCTCGACTTCCAGGGCATCGATCCCGAACCCAAAAGCGACGGCGTCTTCCAGCGCTACGCTTCCCCCGCCCCGCGAGCTGTCAAACTCAAGGCCACTTTCATAAAATTGCAGGAGGCCGAGCCGCCCCGGGAAATCCCCTTCGGCAAAATCGAGCAGCCCGTTGCGGCCGCCCCGCTGGATTCGGACTTTGAAAAAGCGGCCGTTTGGCGCGTCAAAATCCCGGCTGATATTGACCTCAGCACGGATCCCATCCTTCGTTTTCACTACGTCGGCGACGTCGCCCGCGTGATGTTGGACGGCAGATTTATTACCGACGACTTTTACAACGGCAACGGATTTGACCTCGGTTTGCGCCGTCACGCCCCTGACATTCTCAGGGGTGATCTCCGCATCGCCATTCTCCCGTTGCGCAAAGACGCGCCCATTTATATGGCGGAGAAGGCGCGCCCGGATTTCGGCAAGGCGGCCAGCGTCGCCGATCTTCAGCGCATCGAAATCATTCCCCGTTACCAGTTGCAACTCACGGCCCGATGAGTTGGCCGCGCTGGGTGGCTCGCTGGTTTTGATCTCAAAAAAACCGTGGAATTTTCACTCTTCCACCGCGAACACGCTGTAAGAGTGCGGCAACAGTCGAAGGTTGAACGACATGCGCCGTTCCCCGCCGCCCAGCCGCCTGGGCCCGAAGCCGCCCAACGTTTGTGCCCGGCCAGCCATCGCCTCGCCAGTGACAAGATTGCGCAACTTGCCCTTGTCGCCCGTTACGCCGATTCTGACGCTGGTTTCAACTGGCAGAAAGGACTCCACGATGAACGTGTTGTTGTCATACGCGAACAGCGCAACATTGCCGGGGCCGTCCAGTCGAACCGGGAAACCGCGCATGACATAATTCTTGATTCCGCTCACGACTTCCGGCGGCAACCGATAAAGATCGTTGAAATTATCAGGAATCACCCAGACATAAAGCGTGCCCCTGCCGTAGCGGTCCAGGAATAGAATCGGGCAGCCCCTGCCGCCGGCCATCGCGCGAACCAGCGCCCAGGCGTCATTCGTCAGAAAGTCCACTTCTGGAAACAGAATGTCCGGCTTTGCTTCATCGGATACGGGGGTTCCATTGCCCGAGCCAAAGCCTGTCCAATACTCGTGCGCCATTATCTTCCGCCCGGTGTCCCGGGCCTCCACGATGTCCTCAATTCCCCTTCCTTCCAGCGCGCGGAACAGGCCGGAGGTGATAACGACAGATTTGCCGGCAAGCAGTTGATGTTTGACTTTCGCAACGATGGCGGAATCAAACTTCGCCGATTCAGTCAGCAAGACAAGGTCCGCGTTGGTGGGAAACTCCGGATGAAGATCGATCGGAATGCCGATATTCCCCAGGTAATTGTGGAGAAAATCCTCGCCGGAGGATTGAAAGGGCTTGTAGCTCTGGATGCCAACCGGCCTGCCCAACTTGCCGAGAAAGGCGTCCACCTGCTCCAACGAATACCCCGCCACGCGGGCCATGGACGGTTCCGGCGGCCCGGATGGGGCGCTGGACTTGCAGGTCTGGAGCATTTGGTCATAGTCGAAACTGGTGTGCAGGTTTTGCCAGTTCGTGCGGCTGCCGGGCGCGACAGGCCGGGTCAGGGCCGCCCAACTGAAGAGCATGATTTCCGGCGCCTTGGCAAACAGGGTGTCCCACAGTTGCTCGGCATAGCGGTCCACGTAGCGCACGCTAAAGGCGTCCACCCAGCCGCCGCCATTCCCGCCCGGCTTGATGTTCTCGAAGTAGCGAAAGATTTGGTAACTCTCGTACTGTTGCAGGTTCTGATCGGTGGTTTCCGGATCGCGGGTTTCGGTGCCGGTGTAGATGCCATCAAACAGTTTCGGCTCCCTTTCCAGATCATAGCCAAGACCCTGAAAATGCTCGTACCAGTTGGGAAATTTGATGACAAGCTTGATTTTCGGGTTAATGGCGCGCGCGGGCTTGATGATCAGGTTTTCCGCCGCGTCATCCATCAATTTGAGGCGGAATTCAGTCCAGCTTTGATTCCCTTTGGCGGCGATGTCCGAGTCGTACTTCGTCGTGACGAAGAAGAAATCGTCCTGGATAAGCTCGTCAAAATGGCGCGCCGCCAGTTCTGCCGCGCCCTTGACAAACTCGCGGTCTTTGGGGTCGGTGTAGCAAAAGGACTTGAACTGCCCGCCAACGTTGCCATCGCATGCGGCCATGCCGGCGGCCACATGAACCCCGCGGTCGAGGAAAAACCTCTTCACGCGCTCCAGCGTTTCATCTCCCGCCAGGTCGCGGTTGCGCTGGACTTCGATATAGACTTTGTCCACTTTCAACTGGCTGCTGATGCGGCGCCATTCATTGGTCAGGGTTTGCGCGTCGTCCAGATCGCGAACCATGCTCACGGGGATGTAAATGGCCGCGCTGAAGTTGGTGTACTGGCCGGCGAGGCATGTGGCGCAGGACAGCGCGAATCCGGCAAACAATCCCACGAACCTTGACCGGAGGAATGGCATCTTTTTAAGTGCGATTGCTTTGGACATAATCGCCAGTATCTAATTCCGCTTCGGGACTTATTGAGTCTCTCGCAATAAAGTGACATATTGTTAGTGACACAGGCAGGGTAGTGGTCTATAGTCTGGGCATGACGAAGACACGAGATCATGCCGAGATGGAAAAGCGCCGGAAAAGGGCCGGCACACTTTTCAACAAAGGTTACTCAGCACCTGAAGTGGCGCGCCGTTTTGGTGTGGCCAGGCAGGTTGCTTACCGCTGGAAGAATGCTTGGGAACAGGGTGGCAAGAGGGCCTTGGCGAGCAAAGGTCCGGCAGGCCGCAAACCCAAACTCACCGAGGAGCAAACTCAGCAGGTCACGGAGGCGCTGCTGGCCGGCCCGGCTGCTCAGGGATACAAGACGGACCTGTGGACTTTGCCGCGCGTGGCCGCGCTCATCGAGCATCTGACGGGTGTGCGCTATCATCCCGGTCACGTTTGGCGGTTGATGGGTGCCAGCGGTTTCAGTTGCCAGAGACCGGAGCGCCGGGCGGTGGAGCGAGACGAGAAAGCCATCCGCCGCTGGCAGCGAGTGGAATGGCCCGCTTTAAAAAAAAGGCCCGCCAGCAAAGACGCACCATCGTTTTCATAGATGAAAGCGGGTTGAGCACCCGCCCAACGCGAGTCCGCACCTGGGCGCTTCGCGGGCAAACTCCGGTGCTGCACGAGACCTTCAACTGGAAAAGTCTATCCATCATTGGCGGCTTGGCGCTGTGGCGGTTTTACTTTCAAATTCACAAGGGCAGCATCAAAAGCCCACAGGTCGTTGAGTTTCTGCGGCACCTGCAACGGCATATCCCCGGCAAAATTCTGATCCTGTGGGACGGCGCGCCGATCCATCGTAGTCTGCTGGTCAAGAATTACATCGCCTCCACCCGAAAGCGCATCGTCTTGGAACGCCTCCCGGCTTACGCGCCGGAACTCAACCCGGTCGAATATATGTGGGGTCATCTCAAAGCCCACGAAATCGGCAATCTGCTGGTGACCCATGCCTGGGAACTGAGTTTTGAAGCTACCGCCGCCTTGCGCCGCATGCGGCGACGCCCATCCATTATCGCCGCCTGCTATACCCAGTCTGAACTTTGGCCCTGATGTCACTCTATTATGCGAGTCTCAATAATCCCGCTCGAAGACGGTTTCGGCGAGCCGGTAATTTCCCTGCAAAGCAACATCCCGGGAAGATCGTCCGACCAGAATTCTGAAATCGCCCGCTTCGGCCACCCACCCTTTTTTGTCCGCGTCATAAAACGAGAACGCGCCTTGATCCAGCCGCACAGAAACTTTCCGCCTCTGGCCCGGCTTGAGCGAAACCTTGGCGATACCCTTCAGCTCCTTCAGAGGGCGCGCCACGCTGGGCTTCATTTCCTGCACATAAATCTGCGCGGCTTCCGCGCCCTCGCGATCGCCGGTGTTGGCGATTTCAAATTCAATGGTCACGCCGGGGGTTTTCGGATCCTTGTCTGGCGTCAGTGTCAGTCCCGAATAATCGAACTTCGTGTAGGACAGGCCGTAGCCAAAGGGGAACAGCGGCTCGATTTTCCTGGCATCGAACCAGCGATAGCCGACCAGCAGACCCTCGGCATAAGTGACGGTTCCGTTCGTGCCGGGATAAGCGTTGAGCGCGTGCGCCGGTGAATCGGCAAGTTGTTTTGGAAACGTGCAGGGCAACTTGCCCGATGGGTTCACGTCGCCGAAAAGAATTCGCGCCAGAGCGTTGCCGCCTTCCGATCCTGGATACCAGGCGCAAAGCAGCGCGGGCGTCCGCGAGAGCCATGAACCCATTTCAACGGCGCCGCCGCCCATGAAAACGACGGCGGTTTTTGGATTGGCCTGCGCGATTTCTTCGAGCAATTCATCCTGGCCGCCAGGAAGCTTGAGATCGCGGCGATCAGTCCCTTCCGTGTCATAACCGCCCTTGTGGTTAAGACCGCCGACGTAGATGACGACATCCGCAGACTTCGCCGCGGCAATGGCGTCCGAAACCAGATTCTTATCGGCGGCGGCCGCCGAAGGCAACGCGTCGCCGCGATCACGCCGCCCACGGCCCGCCGGCGGCTTGTAGCCGGGAGTGTAAATGATTTTGACGCCGACGCCGACCCGGTTGCTGATGCCCTCGAGCGCGGTGATTTCGTAGGGAGCCTTGATGGTGGCCGCGCCGCCGCCCCGGGCGAACTGGCTGACGGCGTTGGCGCCGATAATGGCGATGGTTTTGAGTTTCGCCGGATCGAGCGGAAGAAGGCCTTCGTTCTTCAGCAGGACGATGGATTCCTCAGCCACGCGGCGGGCGATTTCCTGATGGGCTTTGGTGCTCAGCACGCCTTTGCTTCTGGAACTTCGCGGCGCGGCGGCGGGATCGTAAATCATATTCAGTTTGAACATCACGTAGAGGTGGCGCCGCACTTTGTCGTCGAGCGCGGACATGGGATATTTGCCGGATTTCAATCCTTTCAGAAATGGATTGGCCAAATAATTGGTCTTATAAGGCGGGCGGGTTCCCATTTCCAGATCCATGCCGTTCATGGCAGCGAGGTCGGTGCTGTGAACCCCGCCCCAGTCCGACATAACGAGCCCCTTGAAGCCCCATTCATCCTTGAGAACCTTGTTCAAGAGATAATCATTCTGGCAGCAATACTGGCCGCGAAAGCGGTTGTACGCGCCCATGACGCTCAACACCCCCGCCTCCTGCACGCAGGCGCGGAAGGCCGGCAGGTAAATCTCGCGCAGCGTCCGCTCGTCCATCTCCACATTGATCGAGCGGCGCTGATACTCCTGGTTGTTTGCGGCAAAATGTTTCGCGCAAGAACCCACGCCCTGGGCCTGTTCCCCCCGGATGTAATTGACCGCGATGCGGGATGTGAGAAACGGGTCTTCTCCCAGGTATTCAAAGTTTCGTCCGCATAACGGCGTGCGCTGGATGTTCAGGCTCGGTCCGAGCATGATGGTCTTGTGGCGCTGTTTCGCCTCCTCGCCGATGACCGAGCCGTAGTCGGCGGCCAAATCGGCATTGAAGGACGCGGCCAAACCAATCGTTGCGGGCATCGCGGTGGCGAAATCATCCTCGCGATTGAGATTGCGGAAACCTTCGCCCACTTCTTCACGCACTCCCATCGGACCGTCGTCCATCCACAAATCGGGAATGCCCAGCCGGGGCACCCCTTGGGCTGCAAAAGTGGACTTGCCGTGAACCATCCCCACTTTCTCCTCAACGGTCAGGCGCGAAAGCAAATCGGCCACGCGCGCGTCCGTCGGTTTAGTTTCGTCAAGATACATTTGTTCGGTTGGTTTGTTCGCGCTGTCCTCGGCGGACGCAGGAAGACGAAGGCCGAGGACGACCAGGCACATGAGAAGTCCTTGGAGGCGCGGATTTGTTATCATTGATTCAGACAGATTAAAGTCGAGGCGGCCTCGCAGTCGTTTGATTTCGCAAGAGAAACATCAGCATGGGTGCGACGATACGCTCCGGTGAGGCGGTGACGCAACAACCGAATGATTTGGGGTTGGATGGATGGGTTCCGACTGATTCACTTTGCGATTGCGCCAAAATACCTTTTGGCGAAGGTCAGGAACGTCGGCCAGTCGAGCGAGTCGGTGTGGCCGCCTGCGTGCAATCTGAAGGCGAGGTCGCCCGCGATCAGGCCGTTGTCCGGAGCCGGCATTTCGGTCACGCCCAGGTCTTTCTTGCCGAGCAGACGGTAAACGGGTCCCGCGGCAACACAGGCTTTGAATTCGCCCGATGGATCTGACCAGAGGTCCCGGGTGCCGCCGGTAATGAACGCCGGGCGCGGAGCCACAAGGGCGATCAGTTCATGCTGGTCAATCGGCAAATCATTCCAATGGCCCGCGTATTTGAGGAAGTTGCCGGCCATCCAGTGGTATTCGCCGGGCCCGGCCACGTTGTCCACGGATTCGCCCATGTCGTGGCGGTGGAGTTTGGCGCCGCCTTCACCCGAACAACTGGAGTAAACAATGGCCCAGCGCGTGTCCAAGGCCGCGGCCAAAAGCGCTTCTTTGCCCCAGCGCGAGTGCCCCTCGATGCCCAGGCGTTTGGCGTCCACGTCTTTGTCCGTCTCGAAGTAGTCGATGGCGCGGCTTAAACCCCAAGACCACGCGGCGAGCACCCCCCAATCGTCTGGCTTCCTGGGTTTCCCTTCGTTGACCAGGCCGATGATGCCGGAAGTGAAGCCGGCCCCGTTATCGGCCTGAATAGCTCCGGTGTTGACGGTGGCGTATCCCCAACCCAGGGCCAGGATTTGCGGCATGGGTCCCTGGCCTCCGCCTGGGCCGCCACTGCGGAATGCACCCGGCACGGTGACCATCGTCGGGACCGGCCCGCCGGCGGTGGCCGGAGTGTAGAGGGTGATCTTGATGCTCGGCGTGGCGCTGGGATACCGGCCATTGTCGATATGCCCCACGATAGTCTTCATTTTTGCCGTGCCATTGACAGCGTTCGTGTCCGTGGCAGTCACTTCCCAGGTAACGGAAGGCGTGTTGGTGGGGATTTTGCCGTAAATCTCCGTGAGGAAATCATTCAAAATTTCCGGACGGCGCAGTTTCCACCAAGTGTCAGCGTCCGTGACCGGCTGACCGTTTTTAAGCATGAGCGGATCGGGCAACGGGCCGCGGCTGGCTTTATCCTCATCGTAATTCGACCAATTTCCCCAGCCCGATCTCACGATGGTATGGCCCGGAACATCGTCAGTCCAATTGGGCGAGTTGCCGCCGACCGCGTGGGTATTGGCGGGCCTCTTCGGGTCATCGGCCGGAGGCGGGAAGGGACCCGGGGCGGGAATATGCAACAAGTCCATCATTCGTTGCCAATCTTCGGTGATGAAATTCCAGTGGAAATAACTCTGCGGTGGCCCGAGATAGCTCGGTTTCAAGCCACCCAGATCCACCACGAGTTTCTGAAGGACGACGCCTGGATCAATCATCCAGATTTTCAAAGTGTGATAACCGGGTTTTGCCAGCGTGTGGCGGGTCCGGGCGTAGCGCGCGTTGTTTTCCACGGAAGCCTCCCAGTCCCGGTTGCCGTTCTGTGCGCTGTAATTGGCGGGAACCAGGGTGACGACTTGCGGCGGCTCATCATCGAATGAAACAGCGAAGAGGAGGCCGCGTCCGGGAATGAAGTTCAAGGTTGGCCCGGTGATCGCCGTGACTTCCGCCATCGTGTCAAACAAATACATTTGGTATTCCAGGCAGGGCGAATCCTTCCCGGGCGTGGCGCTGGGCGCATCCACCATCCCCGTCGCTCTCATCCCCGACAGGGTGCGGCCATAGTCTTCGATTTTGATCCAGCGGTTGGATCCGGCGTCGGTCTTCTTTGTGAAATGTTCCGGCTCGATTGAAACGACATTTTCGCCTTCGACGAAACCGTCAAGGGAACCGCGTGTCACTTCCGTTGGGTTGAAGGAATTCACCTTCACGGTGAGGTTGGTGTTGGCGCCGGCGATCTGCACCGTGCCGAAAGCCTTTTGCCGGAGGGTCTTGCTCCAATCCACGCTGACCCAGAGACGTTTGTCCTTTTCAATCGTGCCGTTGGTTTCGCTGAGAACAATCCAGGGATTGCCGGCCGAGGCGGTGAAATCGAAAGGGGTTTTCCCCTTGTTGAAGATGTCAATATAATGACGCTGCTGGTTGAAGGCGTCGAATTGCGGCAGAACGGCATCCACCTCCGCGCCGGGCCAGGAGGCATCGGAACCATCCACCGCCATGCCCATGGCCGGGGCATCGGGCACCGCGATTTCCGTGAGCTTGACCGCGCGCAGGTTGTTCTGGGCAGGATCACGCCAGGAGGTGTAACCAATGTACGGCTGGTCCATGAAGTGGTCCCACTTTCCCCGGGCAAAGGTTTTGTTGAAATAATTCATCAAATTCGTTTGCGCCTGAAACAAATCCCGGGTCTGCGCGGCCAGGTCATTGGCGCTGGCGCGGCCCTGCCGGGCGTAGGAGGCGTTCCTGGCCGCGGCCACGTAAAGCTCGTTCAATTGCGCGGCGGCCTCGGCGGGAAAGAACACCAATTCGTAGAACGCGTCCTGCTTGTCTTGCGGCAGCTTGTAGAAAATCCCGGCAGCCTTGTTGCTGACAGCCTGGAACTCAGCCACCACGCGTTCGGCTTCCTGGTAGTGATCCAGGCTGTAGGTGTTCGCATCGAGCAATTCGGGTTTTCGCCGGCCATTGTATTTGGTGGACTTGGAAATAACATCCGCGATGTCATCGGCGAGGGCCGGCCCAAATTCCCGTTCCGCCCACAGCCGGGTGAATTCGTTCATGTTGCTGTTGGTCCACCGGTCAGCGTTCCACGCCAGGTTCATGAAATATTCCATGGGGAACTCGTAGCCCTTGAAGTGGCCGACGTTGACGATCCAAATCCGGTCGGCGCCGTATTCTTTGGCGAGTGACAACTGATCCCATATTTTCGCAATGGGGCTTGTATTAATCCATTGATAGCTCCGCGGCCCGCCGTGGTAGTCAAAGTGATAATAGACTCCGGCGCCGCCGGCGCGCTGGCGTTCTTCGGGAGTCGGCAGACGGCGGACATTGCCCCAATTATCGTCCGCCCACAGAAGCGTCACATCCTCGGGAACCCTCATGCCCTCATTGTAGAAATCCTGCACTTCTTTGTAGAGGCACCAGACTTGGGGCACTTTGGTCAAATCTGCATTGATCTCTTCGGCAAGGATGTCGCGCTGGGCCTTGACGATTTCCCCGGTCAGTTCCTTGCCGATGGGCGCGCCGCTGTCGTTCTCCGCGCGCAGGCCCATGGTGAAAATGCTCTCGAAGTTCTTGTTGCGCCGGACCCCCTCCCGCCAGAATTGCTGGAGCACCGGCTGTTGTTGGGGAACCGAATAATTCCAACTGTGATATATTTTCCCGTATTTGCTTCCCCAGTCCCACTCTTTTTGCGCGCGGAGCATCGGCTCCTGGTGGGACGTACCCATGACAATGCCGTATTCGTCGGCCAGCCGGGGGTTGTCCGGATCGTCTTCGTTGAAACGGTTGTTCCACATGGCGGGCCAGAGGTAATTGCCTTTGAGCCGCAGAATCAGTTCGAACAAATTGGTGTAAAATCCCCGGCCGTAATTGGCCGGCGGCTGGTTGCCGGGCACCGCCAACGTGCCGTACTTCTCCCGCACCCAAAGGGTCAGGTCGGGCACTTCGTCATTCAAAAAAATGCCGCGATATTTGACGGCGGGCGGCCCCTGCACATAAGCGCCGGCCTTGACGAAAAGTGCCGTTTTGTGTTCCACCGGCACATCCCCCCACCAATACCATGGCGACACCCCTATCTGCTCCGAAAGATCATAAACGCCGTAGATGGTTGCCCGCTTGTCGCTTCCGGCGATAATCAATCCGCCGGCCACGCCAGGCATGGGGTCGGGCACAACTTGGATCAGAAACGATTCCCACTTGCCGGCGATGGCCGTGACATCAATCTTGTGCTCACGGACCATGCGGTCGATCACATCACTCTTGCCAAGAGTGCCGACGATAATTGCATTGGGACCGAGACCGTTTTCCTGATGGCTGACAGCCGGCGTCTTGCCCGTGACACGGGCAACATCCGCCTGCAAGTCGTTCACGGCGCGGATGACCCCGGCATGGTCGCCCGAATCCACATAAAGGGTCGCGGCGGCGTTGTCTTGCACGATGGTAAAACTGCCCGGGCTGTTGACGCTCTCGACATAATGCGTCTGGCCGAGCGCGAAGGCGTCAGGATGAAAAGAGAAAAGGCAGAGGCCGAGCAGAAGCAAGGCCGGGCCGCGCAACACTGCCGGCCCCAAACAGAAGTTCGGGTGAAATTTCATTTTCGTCTGGGCGGGCAATGATACATCGTGTCCGCGCAACGTCAACGTTTCCTCCCCTGCCCTTCGGTGCGCAATTTCGATTTTTATTTAGTCTTGCCGGGCGGACTGCCGCCATGCACTTTTTCACACAGGAACAACAGCAGCGCAATTCATGAATCCGACCTTATCCGATAAAAAACTGATTCACGCCAGCCAGCCGGTCTATGTTCGGTCCCTTGCCCGCTGGCACGCCAACGAGAAACACTTTGGCCCCATTTTGCCTGTATTAGGGCCGTATTGCCGCGCCCCGGGCTATTCTTGATAACAGCCTCTTCTGCCAGGATGGACAATTATCCAAATATGGTTGACCTGCTGTTTCCGCCAGAAATCGCGGCTCGCGTGCATGCCTGTGTTCAACGCTGTAAGGTGCCGGCGGTTTGCCTACTGCTGGCCGGGATCACCTTTGCCGTGTTTGGGCAGACGGCGGGTTTCGGGTTCGTCAATTACGATGACAACAAGTATGTTTACGAGAACCCCGTTGTTGAAAGGGGGTTGACCCTGAAGGGAGCCGTCTGGGCGCTGACCTATGGAGAAATTGGCCACTGGCATCCGCTGACGTGGCTGTCGCACATGGCCGACTGCCAGGCCTATGGCCTGTGGGCGGGCGGCCATCATCTGACCAACGTGGCGCTGCACGCGGTGGCAGTGGTGCTTTTGTTTCTGGCGTTGAGAGAGATGACGGGGAACCTGTGGCGCAGTGCATTCGTGGCCGCGGTGTTTGCGATTCATCCGCTGCGGGTGGAGTCCGTGGCCTGGATTGCCGAACGCAAGGACGTGCTGAGCGGGGTCTTCTTCATGCTGACGCTGTGGGCTTATGGGCGTTATGCGCGCCAGCCTTCGCGCGGACGCTACGCGGCGGTGGCGCTGTGGTTTGGCCTCGGACTTTTATGCAAGAACATGCTGGTGACTCTGCCGTTTGTATTATTGTTGCTGGACTGGTGGCCTCTCCACCGCGTGACGCTGGACAGGGCGGACGGTGGGAAACTTGTGGCGCCTTTCTGGAGATTGGTCAGGGAGAAGATTCCGTTGTTCCTGCTTTCGGCCGGGTCATGCGTGGCGACTTTTCTTGTGCCGGAAAAAGTGCTTGACACACAGCGGGTCCCGTTCCTTGAACGCATTGGAAACGCCGTGGTTTCTTATGGGGTTTACCTGTGGCAAATGGTTTTCCCGTTGGGATTGGCCATCCCTTATGTCAATCCGCCGAACGGTCAGCCGTTGTGGAAGGTTGGCCTGGCCTTTGTCCTGCTGGCGGCGATTTCCATCAGTGTCTTGGCGCAACGGAAAGGACGTCCGTACCTGCTGGTGGGCTGGCTCTGGTATCTGGGAATGCTGGTTCCGGCGATTGGGTTTGTTCAAATATCGTACTATGCCCATGCGGATCGCTACACCTATTTGCCGGGAATCGGGCTGGTGCTGGCGGCGACATGGGCGGTGGGGGATTGGAGCTTTTTGTGGCAACATCGGCGGGCGGGGCTGGGCGGTTTGATGGCCGCCGTGATCGGCACATTGATGGTCTGCGCCTGGATACAGACCGGGTTTTGGAAAGGCAACGAAACCTTGTGGAACCATACTCTCGACTGCACCACAGGCAACTATGTCGCCTACAACAATTTCGGCGACGCCCTTCGCCAGGAAGGCAAAATGGACGACGCGATCACGCATTATGAAGAGTCATTGCAAATCGCGCCCTGGTACGCGGAAGCTCACAACAACCTCGGCCTGGCTCTTTTCCAAAAGGGCAGTGTGGACCAAGCGATGGCCCATTTGCAAAAGGCGGCGCAAATCGCGCCCCACGACGCGGCAGCCCAAAACAACCTTGGCTATACTCTTCTGCAAATGGGAAGAGCGGACGAAGCGATCACCCATTGCCAACAGGCGCTGCAAATGAAGCCTGATTTCGCGGAAGCCCACAACAACCTTGGCAATGCTCTGGGCCAAAAGGGAAGAGTGGACGACGCGATCAGCCAATTCCAACAGGCGCTGCAAATCAATCCCTTCCTGGTGGAAGCCCACAACAACTTTGGCAACGCTCTGCTGCAAAAGGGAAGAGTGGACGACGCGATCGCCCATTTCCAACAGGCGGTGCAAATTAACCCCACCTTCGTGGAAGCCCACAACAACCTCGGCGTCGCTCTTGGCCGGGAAGGAAGGGTGGAAGAAGCGATCGCTTGTTACCAAAAGGCGCTGGAAATCAAGCCGGACTACGCGGCAGCCCGGAACAACCTGGGCAGTGCCTTTATCCGACAGGGACGGATGGATGAAGCGATCTCGCAATACCAAAAGGCGCTGGAAATCAAGCCGCAATTCGCAGAGGCGCACATGAATCTTGCCAACGGCTTTTCCCAACTGGGCCGGATGGACGAAGCGATCACCCATTATCAAAAGGCGCTGGAAATCAAGCCCCACTTCGCAGAAGCCCAAAATAAACTGGCATGGCTCCTGGCCACTTGTCCACAGGCGTCGTTGCGCCACGGCGACAAGGCGGTGGAACTGGCCCTGCAGGCCAATGCGCTGGCCGGTGGGGAGAACCCGGCCATTCTCCACACGCTCGCCGCCGCCTTCGCTGAAGCCGGGCGGTTTCCCGAAGCGGCGGAGACGGCTCAACACGCCTTGCACCTGGCCGAGGCGCAATCCAACAGCAAGCTGGCCGGGCAATTACGAGTACAGTTGAAACTCTATCAAGCAGGCAGCCCATTCCATAGCCTTGAACAAGCACATTAGAGGAATGACGCAAAATATGATCGGCCAACAATCTTCGCCAAAAGTTCCCATCGGCGCGGGTCACTGGGAGCAACGCTGGCGGGTGGTGACAATTTGCCTGATGCTGGCAGCGATCAGCTTTGCCGTTTTCGGCCAGACGCTGACTCACGAGTTCATCAATTTCGACGACGGTGATTATGTGTATGAAAATCCGGTGGTCGCCCGGGGTCTGACGCTCCAGGGTCTCGTCTGGGCGTTCACCAGCTTTGACGCCTCCAATTGGCACCCTCTGAGCTGGCTTTCCCATATGTTGGACTGTCAGTTATACGGATTGCATCCCGGCGGCCATCATCTGACCAATGTCCTGCTCCACACCGCGACGGTCATCGCGCTTTTCCTGGTGTTGCGCCAGATGACCGGCGCCCTTTGGCGCAGCGCGTTTGTCGCGGCTGTCTTTGCCATCCATCCGTTGCGGGTGGAATCGGTGGCGTGGGTGGCCGAGCGCAAGGACGTGCTGAGCGGGTTGTTCTTCATGCTGACCATCGGGGCTTATGTCGGCTATGCGCGCCTGCCGCAGTCGGCTGCCCGCTACGGGTTGGTGGTGCTTCTGTTTGCAACGGGCTTGATGTGCAAGCCGATGCTGGTGACGCTGCCCGTGGTGCTGCTGTTGTTGGATTACTGGCCGTTGCAACGGGCGGAGCCCCGAAAGCTTTCGGGGTTGGTGATGGAGAAGCTGCCCATGCTGGCCCTGTCTGCCGCCTCCTGCGTGGTGACGCTTTTGGCGCAAACCGGAGCCATTCAGTCAACCGGGTCATTTTCGCTGCCGCTGCGCTTGGTCCCCGCATTGGTGGCCTGCAAGGTTTATCTTGTCCAGATGGTTTATCCGGCGGGACTGGCAGTGTTTTATCCTTTTCCGCACAATGGTCTGTCGGCGTGGGAAGGGGCGATGGACGGGACGCTCCTGGCCATCCTTTCAGCGGTCGCGTGGGGAGAGCGGCGGACGCGGCCGTGGCTGCTGATGGGATGGGTTTGGTATTTGCTAATGCTGCTGCCGGTGGCGGGAATCATCCAGGTGGGCCGCCAGGCCCATGCCGACCGTTATACCTACCTGCCGCAGATCGGTATTTATGTGGCACTGACATGGCTGGTGGCGGAATGGCGGGTGAGGTGGTTGCATGACCGGCCATTACGTGTGGCACTTGGGGGCCTCATGGCTGGCGTGCTCGCGGTGTTGATCGTCTGCGCTTGGAAACAGACCACGTATTGGCAAAACAGCAAAACTTTGTGGATCCACGCGCTTGGCTGCACCACAGACAACTACGTGGCCCACTACAACCTCGGCAACACTCTTCGCCAAAATGGAAGACTGGACGAAGCGATTGTCCAATACCAGGAGGCGATCAAAATCATGCCGGACTATGCGGAAGCCTACAACCACCTTGGCTATGCTCTTCTGCAAAGGGGAAGAGTGGACGAAGCGATTACCTATTGCCGGCAAGCGATGCAAATCCAACCGGCCAATCCATGGTTCCAGAATAATCTGGCGTGGCTTCTGGCCACTTGTCCAAAAGCGTCGTTGCGCAACGGCGACAGGGCGGTGGAACTGGCCCGGCAGGCAAATGCGTTGACCGGCGGGGAGAATCCGGCCATTCTCCAAACTCTCGCCGCCGCCTATGCCGAAGCTGGCCGGTTTCCCGAAGCCGTGGAAACGGCGCAACGCGCCTTGGGCCTGCAATTCAACACCAAGCTGGCCGGGGCGCTTCAATCCCAGATGAAACTGTATCAGGCAGGCAGCCCATTTCATAGCCCTGAACATGTAGTTAAATGAAGCCTTATGACGGGCCAACAATATTCACCAAAAGTCCCCATCGGCACGGGTGGCTGCGGGCAACGCTGGCGGGTGACGGCTGTTTGCCTGGTGCTGGCCACGATCAGCTTTGCCGTGTTTGGCCAGACCCTGACTCACGAGTTCATCAATTTCGACGACGGTGAATATGTATATGAGAATCCAGTGGTCGCCCGGGGTCTGACGTTTCAGGGTCTCGTCTGGGCGTTTACCAGCATCCACGCCGACAACTGGCACCCTCTGACCTGGCTTTCCCACATGCTGGACTGCCAGTTGTACGGATTGCATCCCGGCGGCCATCATCTGACCAATGTCCTGCTCCACACCGCGACGGTCATCGCGCTCTTCCTGGTACTGCGGCAGATGACCGGCGCTTTTTGGCGCAGCGCCTTTGTCGCGGCCGTCTTTGCCATCCATCCGTTGCGGGTGGAATCGGTGGCGTGGGCGGCCGAGCGCAAGGATGTCCTCAGCGGGTTGTTCTTCATGCTGACCATCGGCGCTTATGTGCGCTATGCGCGCCGACCGTGGGCGCTGTCCGGTTACGGACTTGTTGTGCTTCTGTTTGCGATGGGCCTGATGTGCAAGCCGATGCTGGTAACGCTGCCCTTTGTGCTGTTGCTGCTGGATTACTGGCCGTTGCAACGGGTGGAACCCCGAAAGCTTTCGAGGTTGGTGCTGGAAAAGCTGCCCTTGCTGGCACTCTCCGCCGCCTCCTGCATGGTAACACTTGTGGCGCAAATCAAGGTCATTCATTCGGCCGGATCATTTTCCCTGCCACTGCGCTTTGCCAATGCGCTGGTGGCCTGCAAGGTTTATCTTGTCCAGATGTTTTATCCGGCGGGACTGGCGGCGTTTTATCCCTTTCCGCGGAATGGTCTATCGGCGTGGGAAACAGCTTTGGACGGGACGCTGTTGGCCGTCCTTTCAGCCGTCGCGTGGGGAGAGCGGCAGACGCGGCCGTGGCTGCTGATGGGATGGGTTTGGTATTTGGTAATGCTGCTGCCGGTGGTGGGATTCATTCAAGCAGGGGAGCAGGCCCATGCGGATCGATACACCTACCTGCCGCAGATCGGTATTTATGTGGCGGTGACATGGCTGGTGTCGGAGTGGCGGGTGGGCCGCGCGGCTCTGGGGGGCATGATGGCTGGCGTGCTCGCGGTGTTGATGGTCTGCGCCTGGATACAGACCGGGTATTGGAAAAGCAGCGAAATCTTGTGGACCGAAACGCTCGCCTGCACTACAGGCAACCACATGGCCCACTTCAACCTCGGCAACGCCCTGGTGCAAAAGGGAAGAGTGGACGAAGGGATCACGCATTTCCGGGAGGCGCTGACGATCAAGCCCGGCTTCGTGGAAGCTCACAACAACTTTGGCACGGCTCTTTTCCAAAAGGGCAGTGTGGACGAAGCGATCACCCATTACCGGGAGGCGCTGGAAATCAGGCCCGGCTTCGCCGAAGCGCACTACAACCTCGGCAACGCTTTGGTGCAAAAGGGAAGAGTGGACGAAGCGATCGCTGAATACCAACAGGTGGTCGAAATCAGGCCCGACTATGCGGAAGCCCAAAACAACCTTGGCTATACTCTCCTGCAAAAGGGAAGAGTGGACGAGGCGATCACCCATTGCCAGCAAGCGGTTCAAATCAAGCCTGATTTCGCGGACGCCCACAACAACCTCGGCAACGCCCTGGGCCAAAAGGGAAGAGTGGAGGAGGCAATCACCCAATTCCACCAGGCGCTGCAAATCAATCCCGCCTTGGCGGAAGCCCGCAACAACCTCGGCAACGCTCTGCTGCAAAGGGGAAGAGTGGAGGAGGCAATCACCCAATTCCACCAGGCGCTAAAAATCAGGCCTGATCTCGCGGAAGCCCACAACAGTCTCGGAGCTGCTCTTTCCCAAGAAGGAAAAGTGGACGAAGCGATCGCCTGTTTCCAAAAGGCACTGGCAATCAACCCCGGTTATGCGGCGGCCCGGCGCAACCTCGAAAAAGCCATCCTGAAAACAAGCAAGAATTAAGAATTATGAAAACACTGACTCGATCCCTCCGACTTCTTAATTCCTTGTCCGCCATAGCCGTTTGGGCGACGGCGGATGCCTTCTTAATTCTTACTTTCCCAGATCGTATCCCAAGGCGCGACAATACGGCTCTAAAATCGGCAAAATGGGACCAAGGTGTTTCTCGTAGGCGTGCCAGCGGGCAACAGACCGGCCATAGACCGGCTGGCTGGCGTCGCGATAAGTGGGCGAATACATCTGTTTCTTGCTGCTTTTCTCATGGAATTGTCCCTGGGCCTCGTCCCATCCCAATCCAAGAAACTCAGTAACCCGGCGGCCCTCCTTCTCGAGGCCGGCCACAATGTCTTCATAGCGCGTTTCCATCCAGGCCAGGCCTTCCCATTGCCGCACGGCCAGCCAGACATCCATTAAATTGGCATAATGCCGGGCGGTCCGCTCCAGGGAGAGAAAGTTTGCGTTGACAGGATTGAGTGGAATGTTCTGAAAATAACAACTGACCACCACGTCACGCGGATCACGCAAGGCAATGAGAACGCGCAGTTCGGGGAAAACCCGCAACCAGATGTGAAGTTTGGCCGTGGGCGATGGATTCTTGTCCAAAAGCAACTTTCCTTCCAAATTCCCTCCCCAGTCCCTCTGGAACGCTTCCAGATAGCGGCGCCGAATGACATTGAGGCGCGGGGCGGAAACTTGCGGCGAGGCGTTGAATAACTTGCAGACAATCTTCGTAAAGGAGACCGGCTCATCCAACGCCGCCACGCCCGGATGGGCGCCAAGAATCTGCTCCAAAAGTGTCGTGCCGCTGCGCGGATGGCCCCCGAGGAAGGCCAGCTTCGGCATGGCTTCACGGCTCCGTTCGGGAAACTCCCGGCCCCAGGTGCGAAGGATATTCCTGGCCACCCCCTGACTCGAACGGCGGTCCTGGCTGGCCGCCTGGTCATATTCCTTTAAGAGCGCTTCGATGTCTTCCAGGCGTCGCACGAGATTCTTGGCCTCAAGCAACATCTGCATCGCCTCGTCAAAGCGGTCAGTCCGGTTGAGCACCTCGGCCAATTCATACCGGCTGGCGTACTGGACGTACTGGTGTTGGGGACCGGACGCGATCAAATCGCGCAACCGGCGTTCGGCGTCCTCAAGCTTATTCTCGCGACGGTCGAGGAATGCGGCATAGTAGCGGGCCTGATCATCCCGGGGATCAATCGCCAGGCACGAAGCAATCGCTTGGCGAGCCTCTGCAAAGCGATGGTTCCGCTCGAACAGTATTGCCAGGGACATGCGCGGGTTGATGCCCTGCGGATCGGCCTCGGCTGCCTTCTCAAACGAGGCCCGGGCCTTTTCCGGCTGGCGCAGCCCTTGGTATTGATGGCCAATTTGCAGCAGGATTTCGCTGTTGCGCGGCTCCAGCTCCGCCGCCTTGTTCCAGGCCCGGTCAGCCAGATCCAGTTGGCCCGCGCCTGCCGCGGCACCTCCATATTCCAGCCAAATCCGGGCCTTGTGCGGGAATTGCCGGGTCAGCTTTTCATAAGCCGGCACCGCTTGGGAAAAGTCGGAATTGCTCAAAAACTCGCGCGCTTCGTTCAGTTTTTTATCGGATAAGGCCGGATTCATGAATTGCGCTGCTGTTCTTCGCGCGCCCTGGCAGGATCAATCGGGGCTGGAAAGAAAACAGCCGCCACCGTTCTACGGTGGCGGCTGCCAATTTCTCAACCAACCCAAGTTATTTGCGGCGGCGAAGCAGCAACGAGGAGGCGCCAATGACGCCCAGAGCAATCGTGGAAGGCTCCGGAATCACATCTATGGCCGTGTCCAAATCGCGAATACTGGTTCTGCCTCCCAAATCTTGATAGGCAAAAGCGTACGACGTGGAATCTGTGTCCATTGCCTCGCCCGTGTCGTAAGCTGCCACAGGGTTGCCACCGCGACTCCACCAAGTGCCGCTACGGCTAACGTTGGCTGTCGGATCAAGTGCAAGCATATAAACCTGACCGGGCACCAACATGATACTTGCGTCCGAACCTCCGAAAGTCAACGTGATAAGCTCCTCACCGGCCATTGCCGTGGTGTTGAAGCTGTCCTGTGACGATAGCAAATTATTACCGATGTTCATTTGCGTTATCGGGGGAGTAGTTGCCCCACTTCCCGCTGAGTTATAAACCGGAGGAAATCCAACCGACGCGGCGGATCCCAGACTATACAGCTCGACGTAAAAACCCCCTGTGCCTCCCGCCATAACCACTTGAGCGCTTGTCAAAGTGCCCGCTGAGGTGACTTCAAAAACTTGGCCAATCGAGCCATCACCATTGACGCCACTGGGGGTCGAGCCCCAACCACTGACATCGTGGGTGCTGCCGCCACTGCCAGATTCAGGAGTTGTTCCTGTCTGATAAACCGGGTTGCCGCTCCAGGCTAATGTTGCCGTCTGGGATTCGGTCACGTAATTATAACTACTCGTGCTGGCTTGCCCCTGAGCCCGATGGGTCAAACCACCCAGGAGGGCGATTGTTGCGACTGCTGTGAAAACCGCTGATTTTTTCATAAAGATGCTTTTGGTTAGCTGTTATAGTTTAGATACGTTGCTGAACATGACCGTTTATAGCATTTCCAGCCACCGGATGGAATGGATAATACTATCGTTTTCATGGAGGATGCTACTACGGTTTCAGCCTCCGTTTACGGCTCGACAATTCGATAAAACTGCGCGGGAAAACTGGTCAAACTGGAATCAGTATTTGTCAAAAACCCGTCCGGCGAAAGGATGAAGTTGGTGCTGCCATTGATGGTATTGGTCAAAGGCAGCCAGGATGCGGGCAGGGTGAGGTTCGTCGTGGCAAGAACCTGGCAGGCGACGCCGGGGATGCCGGAGAATTGGCAAAATTGCAGAGGTGAAAAAAGAAGGCGCCGGTTGTCCGGCGCCTTCGTGTATTCCGTTATTCAGGCCTAATCAAGGAGGCGGACTTGTAAGCTCGAAGTAGGCGTTAGTCCCCCCGTTGGGGAAATCATTCGGATCATTCGCAGGCAAAAGCCCGCTCGGCACCAGCGTCCAGTTCGTGCCGCCAACATGATTGGCCGTGACGAGGACGGGCGAAACATCATTATATCCCGGCTGGATAAAGCCGCCGCTGGGAGGGGCGCCTGGCGGCGCGGTGATGGGCAGGGTGGCGGCTTCGCCCAAGCCGTAGCCAATGGCTGGCAAGGTCCAAGTCACCCACACCGGGGTGTTGGTGGGGTTGACCAATACCACGCCGGATTGATTGACCGAATCGGTGATGTCCCAAAGCCCTGAGGAAGTGCCGGAGTTGTAGGCGATGGAGGTGTAGCCCAAAGCCGGGTCGGTGACGAAGTTTTCGCTAATGGGGTACTGGGTGCCCGTGATGCTGATGGCACCGTAGTCAATATAAGTCCCTTCACCGGCCACGGAGTTGGGTTGCAGCCCAATGAGGGCCTCCACAAAGCCGCCGAAGTCGGTCGTCAGGTCCGGGTCACTGATGACGAAGGGCAAAGCGCCGACGCCCTGCGGCGGGGTCAGTGTGCCCGAGGAATTGTTGTTGAACGTCAGCGACCAGGTTCCCACGGGACTCTGAGTGGCTGAGTTGGTATATGTGCCGCCGGTAAGCGCCTGATTGGCCGCATTCGCGCCCGTGGCGTTCGCCTTCCAATAAAGGTTGACCGTGTAGCCGGCCGTCCCAAGGGAATTGGTTCCCCCGCCGGCGATGTCGAGCCAGAGGTCGTTGCTGGCTTGATAATCTATATACTCGTTGTTGGTCGGAGCATTGCTTGCCGGCAGGCTCGCGATCGGGACGAGGAAGAGGTGGCATTGCATCCCAGGCGCCACCGGGAAGTCCAGCAGCGTGAACGAATAGGTCACCGGGAAATGCTGGTTAATCCAAGTCTGGTTCCCGGTATAATAGGTGGACAGCTCTTCGCGGTCGTAGGTGTTGACCGAGGAGCCGGCGAAGATCCGCAATTCCGGCGCGGTCTTCTGGATGCCCATCGTCGGCGCCCCCAATGGCGGCGGGAGAACCAGCGGCCCGGCAAACTTGATGTTGTCCACCCAGAGGGTGGTGGTCCCTGCAAGCTTGGTTGAGGAGTAATAATTCCCATCTATATTAATGACAACATCATTGATGGAAACCAGGGCGTTATCGTTTGTCACATTTATGGGTATGGTGACATGGGTCCAGTTTGTGGTGCCCACCCCAATTTCAGCCGTGCCCCAATAGTCCTGGCCGGCCCCGGCATTTGTTTGCATGCCGAACCGGAGGTGGCCGTAATTAGTGGCAGTGCCATTCACGGTTGTGGGTGAGTTCGACGCGAAGAGAACATCGCATTGGAAATTATATATCCCCAGCGTCAGCGCGTTCAAGGGGGGCGAAATGTTGGAATAGTTGTTAAAGACGGCAAACTGGGTGTTGGAAGAGGAGAAAGTCGCGGTGATTTTCAACGAACCGGCATTCGGAGTGCCCAATGCATTCATCGTGGGGTCCCAGTAATTCGAAACCCATGCGGAGCCGAACCAATTTGTCCAGACGTTGGTGATTCCACCCGCCGTGTAATTGTTCGTGCCGACGTATAGCAAGGCGTTGCTTGGCCCGTATCCGTAGGCGTAGAAGTCGTCAATAATGTAACTAATGTTGGTGGCCGGCACGGCGATATTGGTGTTGACCGAAGCGGCGGCGCTGGTGATGGAACCGTACAACGCGATGCCGAAGGTGCGCGGCGCAGCGCCGGCCTGGCCCAAGGTCGACAGGGTCTGACGCGCAACACTAAAACTTGCGTCATGACTGCCCATGCCCTCGCCACCCAAATCCGTTCCACTGGCGTTGGGTGATTTAAACCAAGTAAATGCGCCGCTGGCATTGGTTGGGGTCCAAACCTCGAAGGCGTAGGTGTGGCCGGCGCCCAGCACAACCTGGTCGTCGGTACTGGGACCATTTAGGAGGGGCAAAAAGACCTGCTGTTTGGCGCCCCCATTTACATTATTGAGCCAGCTCAAGCCGGCCCCGTTGCCCAGAAGGTCGCCATTGTAGGTGAAATTATACGTCGCCCCCGAACCTTGCAAGATGGTGCCGTTGCCGGAGGTCAGGTTGGAAGTGACATCAAACAGGTGGATGGACCATGGAACGCTGCTGCTGGAGCCCGACATCAACAACCCGATTCCAGTCAAGACATAATTGGTGTTGCCGTTGACCAACGTACCGTCGCCGGGGGCGATCGTGAACGTTTCACTGAGCGCGGTGGCGGCGGCGCCCGAATTCGTGCTGGGCTGGCCGTTGGCGTTCTGTGTTCCGCTTAGATTCCAAGCCACGTAAAAAGGAGCGCTGCCCCCGCTCGGAGCATTATCCCAACTCGTAAGGTTGCTGGTATCGGTGGTCTCCGTCCCGAGGTCGGCTCGCGCCGTGCCGCACCATGCGGCGGCCAGGATTGCAAGGGCTGGACAAGCCAGGTTGATTAGATTCTTTTTCATAGGGATCTTATTTGTTGTTTTGGGTTTTTGTGTTATTTTGTGCCATCATTTTGCAGTATCGGTCGTTTCAATAAAAGTAAGTCTCGGCATAGTTGTTTCCAACCATGTGCCAGTTTATGACCGCCGATGAGCGTGTCTCGACGTGGCCGTCGGCAAAGCCGACATTCGCCGACATCAGCTTGCCATTAAATGGGTGGCCTGTGGGATCGGTTCCGCTGACGCTTATGGCCGGGAGGGCGTAGCGAGCGTTGGTTTGGGTGTTGCCATAGGCGGTGCATACGTCGCTGACAACCGGTTCTTTGGAGGCTGCCCGGTCGCTCGTTTTCAGCGGCCAACCGCCGTTGGTGAGGTCAATGGGATTGTACACGTTATTGTACTCATTGCCCGACGACAATGGACACCACGGCCACCAATTGCCGACATCCGCCCCCCCCGACACGGTGCGCGGCACCCAAAAGAGTATGGAACCCAGAATGATGTAATTCCCGTAAGGATTGCTTTGCGTGTAATACAGGCTCAGTTGGCCCGTATTCTGAATATGGCGGTGCCCCGCTATATGGTTAAAGAACCAGTCATCCGCGTACGCAAACGAATTGTTTCCGGTGGTTCGGACCGGGCAAAAATACAGCGGCACACTCATTCCGTATGGATTCATGTTGGTGATAAAATTGGCCGCAACGTCCGTCACGTTCTCTCCAGGCTGGGCCCCCACCGCGAATGAAGGGTAGCATCCCTGTGGACTATCCGTCGCATAGACGTTGCAGGCGTAGGCCCACTGCTTGAAATTGGACGCGCAGGAGGACACTTGGGAGGAGAATTTCGCCTTGGCCAATGCCGGCATGAGCATGGCCGCCAAAATGGCAATGATGGCGATGACTACCAGCAGTTCAATCAAGGTGAAAGCATCGGACGTCTTTTTCCCGGATGGGCCAGGGGATTGATTTATAGGGGATTTCCTATTCTGGGTCATATTAACCTCACTTTATCGAATATTTCTCTCCAGCGGAATGGAGAATGTTATGTTTTTCATGGAGTATCCTCTCGTTTCCGCCATTGTTTTCGAGCTGATCCGAAACCGGAAGTGACGGCAACACCCCGTCCTTTTCCGATCCCGGCATCCCTCCATGGGTGTCAGTCTGTTCCAATTCTTCCATCATCAGGCGATACTCGCTGGGCGCGACCCCGTGGACCGATTTGAACACGCGCGAGAAATAAAAAGGATCGTCGTAGCCCAAAGCCGCGGCGATCTCTTTAACACTCATGGTGGTGGCGGTCAACAACCGGCCGGCCCGCTGCATGCGCAAGCGGATGAAATAGTCGATGGGAGAATATCCTGTCCAACGCTTGAACAAGACAAAGAAATGAGACGGCGAGATATGGGCCGTTTGCGCCAGCTTTGCGATATGGAGGGGCTGGTTCAGGTGTTGCATCATGTAAGCGGTGCTCTGTTCGATTTTCCGCGCGCCCTCCGATTTGGCGCCATTTTGCTCCGCAGCACCATCACCGTCGTGCGGTTCAGGGTCATGCGCCGGAAGGACCGTCAGATTGGGGCCATGAACTCGGGTGCCGTCAATGTTGTTATGTTTCATGGAATTCCCCCCGGATGTGGAATTAGTTCGGCTTGCGAATAAAATGGATGAAGCCCGCGTCATTACTTTTTGTTGCTGTTTCATGCGATGGAGAGAGCGACAAAGTGTTTTTGGAGAACCAGGGCAATTATGCCCCGCAAGCGCGGCTGCAATTCCAAATCGCCGGCGAAAATGCGGATGGAAGATCGGGCGGAAAGCGCCCGCTGGATTGCCGCCGAGATGATAGGCTCGACTTTTCCCCAGGCGCGGGTCACTTCTCCAACCACCACCAACACGTCCGGGGCCAGGCCTGTGGCCAGCATGGCAAGGCCGGCGCCCAAATGGTGGGCCATTCGATTCAACGCCCGGCACGCCTTGGGGTCACCCTGCTCAACCAGCCGCAAAATGTCGGTAAATGGCACTGTCACCATGTCGCTCTTGGAGCCAATTTCCCCTTTGGGGACGGAAGTTGCCTCGGCATAATAGCGCACGGCGGCGGAGTTGGAGGCCAGGGCCTCCCAGCAGCCGCTGTTGCCGCAACGGCAGAGGGGACCATTGGGCATCAGGACGACATGGCCAAACTCCCCAGCCAGGCCAGTGGAACCGCGAATCAGTTGGCCATTCATGATCATGCCGACTCCAATGTCATCCGAAACCGTGACCGCCACCACGTTGCCCACACCCTCGGTGTGGTAGCCGGACCATAATTCAGCCAATGCGCAGGCATTGGCGGCGTTTTCCAGTTTTACCGGGAGTCCGATGACGTTTTCGATGGGTGTTTTGAGATCCAAGTCACTCCACCCCAGGGTTGGAGCGAAGATCAAGCGCCCGGTTGCTGCATCTATCCTGCCAGGGAGGCTGATGCCGATACCTTCATAGGAGTTTCTAGGATGGGCTCGCAGCAAGTCCTTGATCCGGCTGCATAAACACATAATAAAATCGTCGGGATCCTTCAGCGTGGGCGCGGATTCCTGGGCCAGCAAACGGGCGTCCATGCTGGCCACGGCCACAGTGGTGCTGGCTGGCTGCACGTCCACGCCAATGACGGCGCACCGCCCGGCATTGAGGTGTAGAAATGTTGGTTTGCGTCCCCGCGGCAAATTGCCCGTCTCGCCTTCCCTCAACCAGCGATCGGCGATCAAGCGTTCCGCAATGGCGGAAACCGTGCTGCGCTGCAAACCGGAGAAGCGCATCAAATCAGCCCGCGAAACCGGTTGATGTTTGCGCACCAGATTCAGCATGATGCGGCTGTTAATGTCACGAACCGTTTCACTGGTCGCCACCCTAAAATCGTTCAAATCGATTTTACCCATGAAGCCTGGCGATGATGGCGGATGCATAATCTCTCTTTAATGATTTGTTCGTAACCAAAACTATATCCATTCCCGAGAAATGTCCACAACAAAATAAAAATATTTTTATGGACTAAAACCAGCAACAGGCAAGAGAATTCTCCATGCAATTCGTAACATCCTCCATTTCGCCGCGGTTGCCGCCCTGAAATACTGCGGCCCCGTGGTTGCAAAGGTTTTGATGAACTATGCAAAAGGGCTGTGCCCCAGGCTGCATCAATTCACAGGCCATCACGGCGGCTTTTATTAAATGGAATCCATGAAACAGATGGGAACCGAATCGGAGACTTTCGAGGCGCGGGGGCCGTCAATGCTCTCGTCGTTGCGCGGGCTCCCGGCCGGACCCGGCGACTGCGATCAGTGCGAACAGGCCAAAGTCATTAAATAATTCTTGAAAAGGTACACTATGTCAAAAGAGAGAGATGATGTTGTTGCAGCGAAGCTGGCGAAAATGACCCTGGCGGAAAAATGCGGCCAGGTTCTCACCTTCACCTGGCGCGGGGCCTACCTGACGCCCTCAGGGATCGAACAGGTCACCAAACTCCACGCCGGCGGCCTTTGTCTGGAACCGTACGCGCTGGAAACCTGCAAGAACCTGTATTGGGGGCGTTCGCAGGTGGACCCGAACTTCAAGAAGCCGAAGGACTATTTCGACATTGCGCACACTTACTTCGACGATCATAACTACGGCGTGAGCGTGTCTCCGGCAGAGCTTACGGCCGCCCTCAACAAGCTGCAGGAAATCGCCACGAGCCGGCCCTCCGGCATCCCTCTGCACATCACAATCGACATGGAAGGCGATTTCAAAAACGATTACACCTCCGGTCACGTCGTACAATTCCCACCGCCCATGGGAATGACCGCCATTGGAGACCTCGATCTTGCCTATAAGGTGGCGAATACGCTCGGCCAGCAGATGGCCGCCATCGGCATAACACAGTTCTACCACCCGGTCTGCGACGTCAATATCAATCCGTTGAACCCCGAAATCGGCGTGCGCTCCTTCGGCGATGATCCGAAGATCTGCGCGAAGTACGTGGAGGCGACGGTGCGCGGATATCAGGACGCCGGCATTGTCGCCACGGTCAAGCACTTCGCCGGCCGCGGCGATTCGGCGACCGACGCGCACGAGGTGCTGGACGTCTGCCGGGCGGATCTCAAGCGCATGCGCGAGGTTGAGCTTGTGACCTTCCAGGCCGGCATCAACGCGGGCGCGAAGGCCCTCATGACGGCCCATACCATCTTCCCGGCCTTCGACAAAGAGTTCCCCGCCACTCTGTCTTCCAAAATCCTCACCGATCTTCTCAGGGGAGAAATGGGATTCAAGGGCGTTATCGTCTCCGACGCCATCGGCATGGCCGCCATCCTGAAAAAGTGGCCGCTCCCCCAGGCGTGCGCGATGGCCATCAAGGCGGGCGTGGACACCATCCTGCTCAAGGCGGACGACGAATCCCGCTCCCAGTGCCTCTTCGGCATCAAGAGCGCCATCGAGCGCGGAGAGCTTTCCGAAGGACGGCTCGACGACGCGGTCCGGCGGCTCCTGTGCATGAAGTATGACCAGGGCCTGTTCGAAAAAGCCGGGAAAATGGATCCGGCGAAAACCAAAGCCATCGTCTGGAGCAAGGAAGTGATCGATTTCTCCCGGGAAGTGGCCCATAAAGCCCTGCTGGTGGTGCGCGACGACAAGAAGCTGCTGCCGCTGAGCAAGGACAAGAAGATCCTGGTCATCGAGCAGCTCATTCCGTATCCCTTCCTGGGCAAGGATCTCTACAGCCATCCCCACATGTTCTGCGAACAGATGGCCAAACACTCCATCAACCTCATCCTGGACGATACCGGCTTCCACGCCAGCGACGAGGATGTGGCAGAAGCGCTGGAGCTGGCGAAGGAAGCGGACCTCGTCGTCATGACCAACTACTACGCCCGCATCGAAAAGAGAGGCAACAACCAGCACCTGGTCAAGGCATTGAAAGACGCCGGACACACCGTGGTTGTCGTGACGAATTTCCCCTATCTCAAAGGCACGACCAGAGAGGCCGATGCGGTGGTCTGCAATTTCTCAGGCTCCCCCGATTCGATCAGAGTCGCCGCCGATCTGTTGTTTGGGACGGTCAAGCCTTATCCGTCAACGAAGATGCCGATCGACCTCAGCAAGGAAAAGGAACTGGCCGCCACCGCGACCGCAGCGCCCAAAAAGAAGCCCGCGGAAAAACCGGCGGGGAAAAAAGGCTTCGCGTTCGGAGGCAAGTGCTGAACAGGCAGGCCAAATAATCAATAGGGGGAAAAGATGCAGAAATCCGCTGCCTTCGACGTGCGCGATATTTATTCCATCGCGGGAGCCAGGATAGCCGCCATTTACGAACAAAACAAAATGACGGTCCACTTCCAGGGCATGTCCAAGACCCTGCAATTCCCGCAAACGGTGGCCCTGCAAGGCGCCCCCACCTGCTCGGTCGGCATTTCCCCCTGCGGTCTCTACAACCGCCTTAACGATGCGGGCCGGCTCATCATGCTCAACCAAAAGGCGATCCAATTCGCCTCCGCGCCCTTCGTGCGCATCGGCGACAAGCTCACCATGCTCACGCAAAGAAAGCCGCAGGTCCCCGAGACTCCCGACGACATCCCGGCCATCGAGAACTACTACCATCCCCCGATTGCGGAAAAAAACGTTTCCCTCACCATCGCCACGCCTTCGCTCGAAATTGCATACAAGCTGGGGAAGGTGAAAGTAATCAGAAGACTGGTTTCTCCCTTCCTGTCTGGAGGAAACCAAACGTTGATGCCCCTCGGCGTTGAAGAGTTCGAGGTTGAAAACGCCGCGGATGAGATCCAGAAGATCACGCTCGTGGTGCCCAGGCCGTCCCTGGTCAACCTCCAGGAGAAGGAGCTCAAACCGACTGACCAGGACAGCGTCTATATCTGCTCCGCCCCTGTCCACGGCCACGCGCATAAAGAGTTTCGGTCCGCGGGCGCGCGGGGAGTGGTGATGGGAAGCACGGAAAGCCCGAACCGGATGGCGCTGGCGGTTGCCGAAACGTCCGGCGTTGCCGTGGACATCCAGCCCTATTTCTGCCTGAACCGGTACAGCCAGGATCTCCTGTTGAATGCGGACGGCAGCTTCTACGAAAAACGGCAGCCGCTTCCCAGAAGCGATTATGGAGCGGCCGTCAGCCTGACCTTCACCCTGGAGCCGGGCACGGCGAAAAAAATTCCCGTGGCCGTTGTCCTGGACTTCCCGGAACAGGTCTTCATTGACGGGGCGAAGTTCGAGCGTAAATACGTCAGGAGTTTCGCGGACAAGGAGGAGCGGGTAATCGACATGGCGAAGCTCGCCCTGGACAGTTATCCGCGCTGGTGGGACCGGACCGTGAAATTTCAGAAACGGATTTTGGATTTCATCCAGGCCAGTTCCTCCTACAAGAAGGACAGGGCCGGCGCCCTGCGCCTGACCCGCCTGATGCTCAATGAGTTCCATTTCCCATTGTCAAACGGCGCCGTATGGGTTGAAGACGAGCAGGGCAATGAGCGCGCGCGGTTCCTTGAATGCTTCGACTATGCCTACATCGATCCATCTGATGTGGATTGGTATTCCATGGTGCTTCTGATCCTGTTCCCGCGCGTGGAAAAGGAGCTCTGCCAGAGCTTCATCGACTCCATTCAGGCCGAGGACCCCACCCCGCGCTTCTACCACTTCCACTCCTCTTTCGTGGAAGCGAGAAAGCATTTCCAGGAGCATCCGGAAGAATACGAGGGCGTGTCGATGACCCAGATCCGTGACGCCTTCAAAGTGAAGGGCAGCGTTGCGCACGATGTCGGCGCCCTGCCCAAGGGCCATGCCCTGCGCAACGTCAGCGATTACGCCTGGTACAACAACAATTACTGGGTGGACCTTTTCCCCAAGCTGGTGATGCGCGTGCTGCGCAATGTGAAGTTCACGGGCGATTTTGAATTTCTCAAGAAGAATTGGGAGACGCTCAAATTCGGGCTGGAATCACTGCTCAAGCAGGACTACGACGGCGACGGGGTGCCCGAGGGCTATCCCGACGAGGTGAAGAATACATTTGACAACCTGGTCCTCTTCGGCGCGGACGCCTATGACGCCACCACTTTCCTGGCCGGCTGCAAGGCCATGATCACCATGGCGGAGATGTTGAACGACCAACCCGCGAAGACGCGGATCCAGAAAGCGTTCGACAAGGCTTGGGTGAGCTTCGAGAAGCTATGGCGGGACGGAAAGAATAAAAAGGGCGACAAGCTTCAGTATTACGTCACCTGTTTCGATCCGAAAACGGGGAAAACCAACACGGACGTCTGGACCAATCAACTGGACGCCCTGTGGTACTTGATCGCCATCGGCGAAGAGTCCTTCATTCCGGAGGATCGTGCCAGGAAGATCCTGAAGACGATCTACAAGAACAACCGCACCTTCATGGGCTGGGCCATGGCCCGCACCGAGGACGGCAAGCCGGTGGAATCGGACCAGGGCAAGGACGTCTATACCACTTCCAATTACGTTTTCGCCCAGCTTTTGGACTACTACGGCATGGTAAAAGAGAGCAAGGACGTCTATAAGCACATGGACAGGGTGGTATTCGATTACGGCAATTCCATGGTCACCCCGGACAACCTCCGGGCCGAGCTTGAAAAGGAAGCGGGCGAATCCGCCCCGGGGCCCCATTACATCGTCGCCGCCTATCCCCGGCCAGGCGCCGTATGGACGCATCTGGTCATGCAGCACATCAAAGACCTGCAGGCGCAAAAGGGCGCGACAATCATCGATTCAAAGTCCCTGATATCATTCCTATCCGAACTTTTAAAAGAGGATTGACGCGTTTATGAACTACGACATCACCTTCGTCGGCCACATGTGCTACGACGAGATTATTCCCTTCGGGGGAAAACCGGTCATCGCCCCGGGCAGCGCCGTCCTGTGCGGCGCCATGGTGGCGGCGCGGGTGGGGAAAAAGGTTGCCGCCGTCGTAAAAATGGCGAGAAAGGATGAAAACATCCTTCAGCCCATGAAGGACGCGGGTGTGGACACCTACCTCATCCCAAGCGCGGAGACCACGTATTCGAGGGTGCTGCACGAATCCGCGAACGTGGACGAGCGCAAGTTGACCATAGTCAAAACGGCCGGCTTGATAGCCATTGGCGACGTTCCGAAGCTGAGTTCCACCTGCGTCCATCTGGCCGGAATTTCCGACACCGAGTTCGACATGGTTCTTATGAAAGGTTTGAAGGCTCGGAGGCACAGCCTGTCGGCCGACATGCAGAGCTTCGTCCGCCACGTAACCCCGGTGACCCATGAAATACAGTTCAGCGACGTCGCAAACAAAAAAGACATTGCGGGCATGATGGACAAGCTCAAGCTGGACGTCGTGGAAGCCCGTATTCTGACCGGAACCGAAGATCTGGAAAAGGCCGCGATCATTGTCGAATCATGGGGCTGCCCGGAAATCATGATCACGCACTCCCAGGGCGTGCTGGCGCGGGTGAACGGCAGGACCTGCTATGAGAAATTCTCCAACAACAGCATGGTGGGCAGGACCGGCCGCGGGGATACGACCTTCGCGGCGTACCTGTCCTGGCGATTGGATCATGACCCGGGAGAATCCCTGAAGTTCGCGGCCGCGCTGGTTTCGATCAAGATGGAAACACCCGGACCCTTCAAGGGAACGCTGGAGGATGTCGCAAAGAGGTTGAGGGAAAAGCATTCGTCCTAGCGGCTTGTCCCGCACACACTATAATTATAAATATTTGATGAAACAGCAACGGCCATCCAAAAACAATGAATGCGCGTCTCAATCTGCGGCCCAAACAGGCGGCGCCTCCTCGCGCGACGCCAATCTCGACAAAGCAGCTTCAACCGTTACAAATTGAACCCTCAACTGCGTATGATTAATCCCAGCCCAAGAATCTCCTTCACCGAGAAGCTCGGCTACGCCGTCGGCGATGCCGCCACCAACTTTTTCTTCCAAGCCATGATGCTCTACCAGAACCGCTTTTACACGGACACGGTGGGGCTTTCGCCGTCGAGCCTTGGATGGATGTTCCTGATCGTGCGCTGGAGCGATGCCTTCTTCGACCCGGTGTTCGGCGCGCTGTCCGACCGGACCAACACGCGCTGGGGCAAGTTCCGTCCGTGGGTCCTCTGGGCGGGGATTCCCTTCGGCCTGCTCTTCTGGCTGGTTTATGTGACGCCCAACGTTGGGCCGCAATGGAGGCTGGTCTACGCCTGGGTGACTTACATTCTCGTCATGATTGCCTACTCGGCGAACAACACGCCTTATTCGGCTTTGATGGGGGTCATGACTCCGGACGTGGAAGAGCGCTCCAATATTGCGCGTTTCCGATTTGTGTCAGCCTTGATCGGACAATTCCTCATTCAGGCGCTGGCGTTGCCGCTGGTGGACAAATTCGGAGCCGGCAACAGCGCCAAAGGCTGGGCCTGCACCATGGCCATCTTCGGCGCCATCATCATCATCTGCAACGTGATTGTGTTCTTCTTCACCAAGGAACGCGTCGCGCCCCCGCCTGGGCAGGAATCGTCCCTGAAGTCCCTGGCCGAAGACATCCGGAACGTGTTCACATGCCGTCCCTGGCTGGTCATGTTCGTGGTGACGCTGCTGATCTTCACCACACTTGCCCTTCGCGGCAGCTCGCTCAATTACATGATCAGGTACTACGTGGATCCTGCCGCCATGACCGGGCTCCTGAATAAAATCGGTCTTGGGGCTGGCGCTGCCGGAGACATGACCGGGTGGCAGAAGGTCCTGGATGCCCTCGGCCTGTTGGTGAAGCCGGATTATTCCAATTCCTCCTCGGTTGGCTTCAGCTTTTTCTTCACGCTCGGCTCGATTATCCAGATTCTCGGCATCCTGATTTCCAAGCCCCTGTCGGACTTCTTTGGCAAGAAAACCGTGTTTATCACTGGCCTCTCTGTCACCACTCTCGCCACAGCCGCAATTTTCTACGTCCAGCCGACTGACGTGAATCAGATGCTTTTCTGGAGCGTGGTTTGGCCGCTGGGATGGGGCCCGACGGTCCCGTTGCTCTGGGTCATGATGGCTGACGTTGCCGACTATTCCGAATGGAAAACCTCGCGCCGCGCCACCGGATTCGTTTTCGCGGGCATCGTCTTCGCCCTCAAGGCCGGGCTGGGCGTTGGAGGCGCGCTCGCCAGTTGGATTATCGGCGCTTACGGCTACGTCCCCAATGCCACGCAGACGCCCCACGCCCTGCTCGGAATCCGCCTCAGCGCGACCTATTACTCGGCCATTCCGTTCGCTCTGTGCATCGTTTGTCTGGCCCTTTACCCGATTACCAAGAGCATGAATCTCCAAATTCAGGACGAACTAGTCGAACGCAGGAAGAAGTTTGAGGCAAAAGCCCCTCTGGCGGGCACTTGATGAAGCATTATTTGGTTATTCCGTTGATTTGCCTGATGAGCTGCGCAACGACAAAAGCACCCGGCCAGGAAGCGCCTGCCTTGAAGGATGTCTTCAAAAAGGACTTTCTCATGGGCGTGGCGATTAATGAGACGCAATTCTCCGATCCGACCGGGGAAAATTGCGAAGCGGCGCTGATCAAAAAGCACTTTAACACGATCTCACCGGAGAATGTTTTGAAATGGGAAAGCATCCATCCCGCGCTGGACAAATATAATTTCGCGCCCGGGGATCGTTACGTGGAGTTTGGCGTTAAAAATGGGATGTTCATCATCGGCCACAATTTGATCTGGCACCGCCAAACCCCTGCCTGGGTCTTCAATGACGCACAAGGAAATCCGCTCACCCGCGACGCCTTGTTGCAGCGAATGCACGATCACATCTTTACGGTCGTCAGCCGTTACAAGGGAAAAATTGGCGGCTGGGACGTCGTCAATGAAGCGGTGGACGAGGACGGCACGCTGCGCCAAACGCACTGGCTGAAGATTATCGGCGAAGATTACCTGCTCAAAGCGTACCAATTTGCGCATGAAGCCGATCCGAACGCACAGTTGTATTACAACGAATTTTCGATCGAGAATGAGCCGAAACGCGCGGGCACGATCGCCCTGATCAAGAAGCTTCAAGCACAAGGCGCGCCCATCGTGGGAATTGGGTTGCAGGGGCATTACAGGATGGATTGGCCCGCCGCGCGTGACGTGGATGAGACCATCGAAGCCTTTGCCAGGCTCGGTCTCAAAGTCATGATCACTGAGTTGGATGTGTCCGTGCTGCCGGCGGTCACACGCACACTGGATGCCGAGGTCAGCGCGGGCTACCAACTGCGGGCGGAGGACAACCCTTACACCAATGGCCTGCCGGATGCCGCGCAACAAGCGCTGGCCGCGCGATATGCCAGCCTGTTCAAGGTTTTTGTCAAACATCGGAGTCAAATTACGCGTGTCACTTTTTGGGGTGTGACCGATGGGAATTCCTGGTTGAACTATTGGCCCGTGCGCGGCAGGGTGGACTACCCATTCCTGTTCAACCGTGGTTGCGAGACTAAACCGGCCTTTAACGCCGTCATTGCGGTCGGGCGCGCCAATGGGCAATAATTCCACAGCTGCGGTTCCGAAGGTGGCGCCAACACCGCGGACTTGGCAGCGCTTCCGTATGCTTTCCGGCATGTTTTTCCTGGTTATGTGCGGCGCCATCACGCCTTCCCCCGCTCAGAACGTGCCGAATGCGCAGGGCAGCCACGATTTGGGGGCATTTGCCACGGGAAAATACCGGAACCTCTTTGCCGAGGCAGGACATTCAGAGACCGAAACGCAAGGGAAGATCGCGGCGGCGTTTCGGCAGTTGTTTCATGGTGATCCAGGAAACGAGGCGCTTTATTATGCGGCGGGCGCAAATTCAAATGGGCCGCTCGCGTATATCTGCGACGTTGGGAATGGTGACGTGCGGTCGGAGGGCATGTCTTATGGGATGATGATCGCGGTGCAGTTGGACAAACGGGCGGAATTTGACGCGTTGTGGAATTGGGCGCGGACGTGGATGTATCATGGTTCGCCGGATCACCCTGCTTACGGTTTTTTTTCGTGGTCAATGAAGACGACCGGGGCGCCGAATGATGAAATGTGCGCGCCGGATGGGGAGGAGTATTTTGTGACGTCGCTTTATTTCGCCGACGCGCGGTGGGGAAGCGGCCAGGGCATTTACAACTACCGGACCGAGGCGGCGCGGTTGCTGACCGACATGCGGCATCGCGAAATCATTTCGGGGCCGACGGTTCGCGGGGTCACGACGGCGGGGGCGTTGTTTGATGCGGAGCGCCACATGGTGCGGTTTACGCCGGACACGGCGGACGGTGATCACACTGATCCTTCGTACCATCTGCCCGCGTTTTACGGGTTGTGGGCGAAATGGGGGCCGGCGGCGGACCGGGATTTTTGGAAGCAGGCGGCCGCGGTGAGCCGGGATTTTTTCCAGCGCGCGACTGATCCCGTCACGGCGCTGGCGCCGGAGTACGCGAATTTTGACGGCTCGCCCTGGGCGTCGCCACGGACGGCGGAATCGGTGGATTTTGGTTTTGACGCATGGCGGACAGCGATGAATTGGTCGGTGGATTGGGCATGGTGGGGTGCCGATGTGCGGGAGCAGAAATTGAGCGACCGGCTGCAAAGATTTTTCGAGTCAAAAGGAATCTCCACCTACGGGAACCAGTTCCGGCGCGACGGGAGCCAGTTCGGGAACGATCACTCCACGGGATTGGTGGCAATGAACGCGGTGGCGAGCCTTGCGGCGACGCAGCCGCGCGCGCGGAAGTTTGTGCAGGCGCTGTGGAATACGCCGGTGCCGACGGGGCAGTGGCGTTATTACGACGGGATGTTGTATTTATTGGGCATGCTGCACTGCGGCGGAGAGTTTAGAATTTGGGTGCCGGGAGGTTAACCCCGCGGGGTTGGGCCGGTTTGGAGGTCCCAAAAGACCACAGCACCCCACGATTCGAATCGTCTTTCACAACGGCTCGCTGTTTGGCAATAATTCCGCCAGAGAGATCAGCCAACAATAAGCTGCACGCATGACAGACACAACATACGACGCCTTGGTGCTCGGTTGCGGCCCGGGGGGCAGCAGCGCCGCCACGTTTCTGGCCCGGGCGGGCAAACGGGTGCTTGCTCTGGAAAAAGAGGTTTTCCCGCGCTTCCACATCGGCGAATCATTGCTGCCGTGCAACATGGCTATTTTCGAGGAGATGGGCGTGATGCCGGCTTTGCGGGAAGCGGCATTCCCGATAAAATACGGCGCACAGTTTCAACTCGGCAATGGTTCGATCTGCACGCGTTTTGTCTTTCGCGAGGGCCGATTCAACAGTGCGCCGAATGCCATTCAGGTCGAACGCGCCCTGCTCGACCATGTGTTGCTGAAAAACGCCCGCGCTTCCGGCGCCGACGTGCGCGAAGGCTGGACGGCCGGCCGGTTTGAGACGGACGCGGACGGTGTCAAAGTGGAGGCGCGCGATCCGGCGGGAAATACCCACCAGTTTCGCGGCTCTTTTTTGATTGATGCCACCGGGCGCGGCAACCTGACCGGCAACCAGGAGAATTTGCGGGAGATCCATCCCAAATGGAAGAAGCTCGCTGTTTTCGGCCATTTTGAAAATGTGGCCCTCGATTCCGGCGAGGCCGGCACCGACACCATCATTGTGCGCCTGGAGAACAAATGGTTTTGGATCATCCCGCTGTCGGCGGCGAAAACCAGCGTCGGCATTGTATTTGACAAGGACGAGTTCACCCAGGCCGGCGGGACGCCGCAAGAAATCTTTCAACGCTGGGTGGAGTCCACTCCGCCGGTGAAAAAGCGCATGAAGGACGCCCGGCTGGCCGGCGCCATGCAAACAACCAGTGATTTCAGCTATCACAACCGCCGCCTGGTCGGGCCTCGTTTGTTGCGGGTGGGGGACGCGGCGGGTTTTATGGACCCCATTTTTTCAGCAGGTGTTTTTCTGGCCAGTTGGTCGGGCAAACTGGCGGCGGAGGTGGTCATAAAATCGCTCGAAACCGGGAAACCCGGCGCGCCGCTTTTCGCCAAATACGAAAAACGCGTCCGCCGGGGGTTGAGGTTTTACTGGCGCGTGGTCGAGCAATATTACACCACGCCGTTCATGGAAATATTTCTGCGGCCCGCCAACCATTACGACCTGCCCTCCGCCGTCAACGCGGTGCTGGCTGGGGAGCTGGAGGGTGGGTGGTCCCTGCGCTGGCGCCTGGAATACTTTTTTCTGCTCGTCAAACTGCAACGCTTTTTCAAAATAGTGCCGCCCATCTTTTTCGGGCCGCATCGGCCGCGGAAGCTCAACCCAATCCCCCGCCCTGAAAAGATTTGAATCCCCAACCCCAATCTGTCGCGACCGCGCGCCCGTCACGCCCTGCTTTTTCAGGCGGCGCGCTCCTTGCGCTGGGTTTCATGCTGTGCATTTCGTGCCGCACGGCCCATCCTCTGCCGCCCGCTGATTTCTCGTCGCCCGGCTGGCGGTTGCGACAAGGCCAGGCCGTCTGGAAGCCGTCCAAAAACCGCCCCGAACTGGCCGGCGATTTATTGCTGGCAACCAACGCCGACGGCAATTACGTGATCCAATTCTCAAAAACCCCTTTTATGCTGGCAACGGCGCAGGTGGCGGATGGCGCGTGGCAAATTGAATTCGGGGGCGGGCGGCATTCATGGCGCGGCCAGGGCGCGCCGCCGGCACAGTTGGCCTGGTTTCAACTGCCGCGCGCGCTCGCCGACATGCAGCCGGCCCGCCCCTGGACCTTCACGCGCCAGGCGGACAATTCATGGCGGCTGGAGAATATGCGCACAGGCGAAATTTTGGAGGGCGTGTTTTTTCCATGAAGCGCGGTTGGTTTCGCTGGTGGTGGGCCGTGCTGCTCCTTCCGATGGCGGCGGGTTTGGCAAGGCTCCATTTCGACGCTGACGTGCTGAACCTCCTTCCCGCGCGCATCCCCGCAGTGCAAGGGCTTAAACTGTACCAGCAACATTTTGCCAATGCGCTCGAACTCATCGTTACCGTCTACGCGCCTGATGCCGACGCCGCAAAATCAGCCGCCCAATCCATCGCCGGGAAGCTGCGCCACGAAACGAATCTCGTGGCCGACGCCACCTGGCAACCGCCCTGGCTGGAACATCCCGAACAAATGGCGGAGCTGATTGGTTATCTTTGGCTGAATCAACCACCGGAAGTTTTTGGCCGGCTGGCGGATAATCTCGCGGAAACCAACCTTGCCAGCGTCCTCATCGCCACGCGCGAACGGCTGGCCACTACCCTTTCGCCCGCCGATCTGGCGCAATTGAGTTATGACCCGTTTGGCCTGACCCAATTGCCCGCGGCCATCACGGGCGCCGCGCCCGGATTCGGGCAGGGACAGGATATGTTCGCGTCCTCCGATGGGACGTTCCGGATTATCTTTGTCAAGGCCGCCGGGGAATTGAACGGTTACCGCGAATGTGCGGAATGGTTCAATGCCGTGAAGACCATTGCGGAAAACTCGTTGTCTCCTTCCAGTCAGGTAAATATCGGGTACACGGGCCGTCCCGCCTTCGTCGCGGAAATATCCGGCAGCATGAAACACGACATCACGCTGTCAGTCGGCGGCACGGCCCTGATCATTGCCATTTTATTTTGGCTGGCGCACCGGCGCTGGAAACCGATGTTCTGGCTGCTGACGTTGCTCGCGCTAATTTTGGGAGGCACGCTCGCGCTCGGCAGCTTGATTCTGGGCGCGATTAACATCGTCAGCATGGGTTTTGCGGCCATCCTGCTCGGCCTCGCGGTGGATTACGCGGTGGTGCATTACCAGGAGGCGCTGGCTTACCCGGACCTTTCCGTGCCGGAAATCCGCCGCGCCATTGCGCCCAGCATTTTCTGGGCGGCGACGACCACCATCGCGGCGTTTTTGGCGCTCAACTTCGGCGGCCTGCCTGGACTGGCCCAACTCGGCTCGCTCGTTGCCATTGGCGTCGCGCTTTCGGCCCTGGTGATGATCATGGCGTTTTTGCCGCCGCTGTTTCCCGATCGAATGGTTGAGCGCGCCCATCAACCATCCGCGCCGGAGGAAACGCCGGCCGTCCAACCGCTGAATCCGTTGCGCGCGAAACTGGTTTTCGCCGCCACCGGCGCCTTGATTCTATTCTGCGCCGTCGTCTTGTCTTTCGGATGGCCCAAAATGGATGCGAGCACCCACGCCATGGAACCCCGCCACAGTCAAGCTTACGCCGCGCTTGATGCCATCAAGGAAAACCTCGGTCAAAAACAGGAGCCTCTCTGGCTGGTGGTCGCCGGCCGCGATGAAGGCGAAGTCGCGCGCCGGCTCGCGGCCATAAAACCGGCGCTGGATAACGCAGTCTCCAGGCGCCTGCTGACCGGGTTCACGCTGCCGGATGCGCTCTGGCCGCGGCCGGAAATGCAGTCGGCCAACCGCGCCGTTGCGCAACGCCTGGTGGACGAAGCGGGCGCAATGAGGACGGCGGCGCTGGCCAATGGATTCACCGGGGTCGCCTTGGGATTGAACGGGAAGATCCTGGAAACGTGGCGGCAGGCCGCGGCCACGACCAATGTCTATTGGCCAACCAACGCCGCCAGCGGGTGGATTTTTGAGAAAATCGCCGCGCACGATCCCCGGGGCTTTTTCGCGGCCGGGTTTCTTTATCCGGCGGGGGACACGATTGATGCCGCGGCGCTGGCCCGGGCCGGCGGGCCGCTCCCGGACGAAGGCGTCTGGCTTTCGAGCTGGAGTTTGCTCGGGCGGGCGGTGCTGGAGGTGGTCAAACATAATTTATGGAAGATGCTTCTGCCCATGGCCGTTCTGGTGCTTTTTTCCCTGTGGCTGGCCTTTGGCCGCATGGCGGAGATTTGTCTCAGCCTGGGCATTTTGTTGTTGAGCGGGTTTTGCCTCCTGGCGGTGATGAAAATGGCGGGCTGGTCGTGGAACGTGCTCAATCTCATGGCACTGCCGCTGCTGCTGGGGACAGGCGTGGACTACAGCCTTTTTATGCAACTGGCGCTGCGGCGGCACGGAGGCAGTCTGGAAGCGGCCCGCCGCACCGTGGGGCGCGCGTTGTTGCTCTGTGGCGGCACCGCGGTGGCGGGGTTCGGCTCCCTGGGCTTTTCGAGCAACGCCGGCATGTCCAGCCTGGGACAGATTTGCGCGGCCGGGCTGGCGGGCAACATGTTGATCTCGATTTTTTTGCTGCCGGTTTGGTGGAAAATCCTGGCCGGTCAAAAGCAAGACCCGGCCGCCCCGGAGCCTCCCTCACCCTCGCAACTTTATCGTGGTGTCGTTTGGAAAATGGGCCTTGGCCTGGCCCGTTGTCTTCCTGCCTCCGCCGGACGGACGCTCGCCAGATGCGGCGCGGCGATTTACTGGCGGCTGGCGGCCCATCGCCGTGAGGTCGTGATTCAAAATTTGCGGCCCGTTCTGAAGGCTGATGCCGCCGCGGCCACTCGCGCCGCCCGCGCGCTCTTCACCGAATTTGCGCTCAAGATCGCGGACCTCTGGCGTTACGAAGGGGGTGTGCCCCTGGGCAGTTGGGTGATGCGGTGGAAAGGCTGGGAGATATACCTCGCGGCCCGGGAGCGCGGCAGGGGCGTCCTGCTCGTCACGCCGCATCTGGGCAATTGGGAAATTGGCGGCGCGTTTCTACCCAGCAAGGGCTTCAACTTGCTCGTATTGACTCAACCCGAACCCGATCCGCGCCTGACCGAACTGCGGCAGGCCGCCCGCGCGTTCCGGGGAGTGGAAACGATCGTGGTGGGCGAGGACGCATTCGCCTTCATTGCCATCGTCAAACGCCTGCAGGAGGGTGCCACGGTGGCGTTGCTGATGGACCGCCCGGCTGCTCCCACCGCTGTCACCGTCAATTTGTTTGGCCGGCCCTTTTCCGCTTCCATTGCCGCGGCCGAACTGGCGCGCGCTTCCGGCTGCGCGATTCTGCCCGTCTGCATTGTGCGGGCGGACGAGGGTTATGCGGGGGAAATCCAGCCGGAAATTTCTTATGACCGGGCCATGATTGGCAATCGGGCCGCGCGCATCCAGTTGACTCAGGAAATCATGCGTGTCTTTGAACCCGCGATCCGGCAGAATATCACTCAATGGTATCACTTTGTTCCCATTTGGCCGGCGCCGCCGCCGCACGGCGCATGACGCGTGGGCGTGCCATTGGCTTTGCGGTCCTCTGCGTTTTGGCGCCGGCGATTCTGCGCGCGGCGGACACCAACGCCGTGCTCGAAGGCTGGTTTGCGGCCCAGGCCGCTGTCCACACCTTGTCGGCGGACTTCGTGCAGACGCGGTCGCTCAAGACCCTCGTGCAACCGCTGACGGCCACCGGCCGCTTGTGGTTTGCGCCGCCCAATCAATTTCGCTGGGAGCTGGGCCGGCCCGCGCAGACCATCGCGTTGCGGCGCGCGGACGAAATGTTCGTCATTTATCCGCGGCTCAAACGCGCGGAGCATTATCCCCTGGGCGCGTCCTCGCCGCGCGAATGGCGCGATGCCATGTCGCTTTTGGACGCCGGCTTTCCGCGCACCCGCAAGGAATTTGATTCGCAATTTCAGATCCAATCGCTCGCGGAAACCAACGGAACATGGCTATTGGCGCTTCAGCCGCGCCGCGCCGCCGCGCGCGAAATCATGCCCGAACTGCGCGTGCTCCTGGCCACAAACGATTTTTCGCTGGCCGGCAACGAGTTGGTCTTCGTGGACGGCTCGCGGATGCGAAACGATTTCACAAATCTCGTGCTCAACGCGCCCCTGGACGAAAAACTCTTCCAATGGAAAGCGCCCGCAGACTTCAAAGTCACCGAGCCTTTTGCCAAATGAGCTCCGCCAACACAGAAAAAAACGGACTGGAATTCCTGCCCCACGGCCCGGAATTTCGCTTTCTGGACAAGGTCTCGACCCTGACGCGCGGCAGGGAAGGCGCGGGCGAATATCGCGTGCGCGGCGATGAGCCGTTTCTGCGCGGACATTTTCCTGGCGACCCGGTTTTTCCCGGTGTGCTGCTGGTTGAGGCGGCGGCGCAACTCGCGGGGGTGGTGGCGCAAAGCGATCCGGTCATTCCACCGTTGGCGGGTTTGAAACTGGCGGCATTGCGCGGGGTGAAGATCACCGGCGCGGCCCGGCCCGGCGACGTCGTGCAACTGGAAGCGCGCGTCATCGGCCGGCTTGGCAATTTGATCCAGGCCGAAGCGCGCGCGCGCGTCGGCGGCAGGCTGGTGCTGTCGGCGGAATTGACCTTGAGCGGAGATGTCAGCCGGTAAATTGCGCCCGGCATTCCGCCCGGGAAATTTTTCCGCGCGGGCCGGCAGGGAGTGATTCCACGAACCGCCAGCGGCGCGGCACCTGCCATGACGGCAGCGCTCCCAGGAGAAATTGCTTCAACTCGGTTTCTCCCGCGCTGGAAGCGACCACCGCCACAATCATCTCCGTCCGCCCGGAATCGCCGCCGGGCGCGCCAAACACCAGGCAATCCCGCACGAGCGGATGCAACAGCAGCGCGCGCTCAATGGTCTCCGGCGACACCTTGCGTCCGGCCACATTGATCTGGTCTCCCGCGCGGCCCCGCAGAAAGACCAGCCCATTTTTAAGTTCCGCCAGGTCGCTCGATTGAAATTGGCCGGCGCGCAGGGCTGCGGATTCCCCAGGCCAATAGGTTTGGCCGACGGCCCGGCTGCAAACAACCAGACAGCCCTCATGGTTCAAAGACAGGCTCACGCCCGGCATGGGCGCGCCAGCCAGGGAGGCGTCCGCGCGTGGCGCGGCTCCGGCGTCATAGGCGATGCCGCCGCATTCGGATGCGCCATAAAAATTGTGGATTTTGATCCCGCCCGCCGCGAAGACCCCCTGCTCCAAATTCAACGGCAGCGGCGCCCCGGCGGAAATGGCCAGACGCACCTGGGCGGGAATGCCGGCGGCCTCATGCCAGGCCCGCCATAGAGCCGGCACGGCGGCGAGGGTGATGGCGGCTTCTTGCGCCGCCGCGCCACGAATGATTTCCGGCAACGGCGCCGGCGCCAGGATCAGCGGAATGCCATGCAGCAATAGTGGCAGCACCAAATTGGAGAATCCGTAGGAATGGGCCAGCGATATAACACCAAGATTCGGCCAGTCGGGGCGCAGGCCCATCGCCGACACGATCTGGGCGGCGTCGGCGGCGAGCTGTTCGGCGGTGAAGGCTATCAGCCGCGCTGCGTCGGTCGTGCCCGAGGTCCACTTCAGATGCGCCCATTCCCTGGGTGGAGGCGCGAAATCCGGCAGGGCTTGCCCGGTTTCGAGCGGACAGACGATTTTTCCCGAACGCCACGCGGCCAACAGCGTCAAAATGAACTCGGGCGAATGGCCTTGCGGGCAAATGATGTCGCCGGGCTCCGCCCGCCGCGCCTCGCCCGCGGCGAACAATTGCGCGAACGTCCAGCGCCGGTCCGAAGCAAGATCGCGCAACGCAAGATCGTTGCGCCGGGCCTTCACCGTGTTGTGCCAGCTTTCGTAAAGCATTGCCAGGGGCTTGATTCAACCCTAATTTGCTCCGCAAGCCAATTGCTTATGCCGAATAATTGTCATGCCGCCGCACCGCGCCGATTTGAGTTCGCGCGGGACAGCTTTGCCTTTGAGAATGAAACGCTTTGGGAATACCATTTTGATGCGGCCTCGGGAAAAACCAGTTTCAGCCGGCGCGAACCAAAACCGGCTTACGCGCACCGTTGTTTCGTGTTGACTCGCGCCGCCCGCCAATTCCTTTATCACGTCCGTTTTGACGCGAGCCTGGGGGCGCCCGATGACCCGGCGTGCCGCCGCCTCATTCGCGAAGTCGTGGCGCGCAATCCGCGCCGGCCCTGCCCGCCCGAAAATCAAATCGTCATCCCCGGCTATGCAACTTTGCGGGAATTCAGCGGGGCGCGCGCGCCCTTGTTGAAAGCCGGGTGCGGCGGCGCCTGGCGCTCTTATGTGTTGCGCAGCCATTGGCGGATGGTATTCCCGATTTCGCGCGCGCACCAGGCCCGCACTGCCGCGTCTTTGTTCGCCGCGCTCAAACAAAATGTCCCGCCCATCATTCATCTGGTGAAATTTCCTTCCCTCACCATCAATCACAGCATGATTCTGTTCGCGGCGGCGGTAACCGGCCGCGGCATTGATTTCCAAGCCTCCGACCCAAACAACACGGTGGAACCAACGACGTTGTCGTTCGACCACAAAACAAGAACCTTCACTTTGCCGCCGAATCATTATTGGGCCGGCGGTGAATTGGACATTATCGAGATTTATCGGACCTGGCTGATGTAGGCCGGCGGAAGACGAGGCCGAAAAAGAGCAGGCCGCAAAGATTGATGCCGCAAATGTAACCCACTTTATAGCCGCGGCCGGAATTGTCCGGCGCATAAATAGGCACGTCCTTGCCCATGACCAGGGCGGGCAGCGCAATCGGCATCAGCGCGCCATGCAAAACTCCGTACTTGAAATCGGCGGTGCGGTTTTTTGGAAAGGCCCACGGCGAAGCCCAGCCGTAAAACCACCCGAAAACCACCGTCACAATGGCCAGCGTCAGCGCCTTGCGCAGCAGATGCCGCGTGACGCTGCCGGCGGGATGGGCTGGGGGCTGGGTGTCGTCCATAATTTTATGGGACGGCGGCCGTTTGCGCCGTCCACCAGCGCCACCAGCGCCAGGTGTCAAGAAAGGGGCTGATCTTGCTCCGGTTCGATTCGTAAATGACCTTGATGGGCACGAACTCCACCCCCTGCCCCGCCGCGAGAAAAGCGACGAGTGTTTCCGATTCAATTTCAAACCGGCGGCCGGCCAGCGGCAATCGCGCCAGCGTCTCCAGATGCGCCAGGCGGAAGCCGCATTGGGAATCGGGCAGCCGGACGCCCGCCAGAACGGAGAGTCGCCGGCTCATCCAACGGTTCACTTGCCGGCGCAACCACGGCATGGCCCCGGCACTCCCCATCCGATTGCCCACCACCAGCGCCGTCCCATTTTTTTCGGCGCGGGCAAAGAATTTAGGAATGTCATCCGGCGCGTGCTGGCCGTCTCCGTCCATCATCAGCGCCCAGGTGAAACCCATTTGGCGCGCGTGCCTCCAGCCTGCTCTTAACGCGCATCCTTTGCCGCCGTTGCGGCTGCGGCGAATGACTTCCGCGCCCGCGGCTTTTGCCCTTCGGCCCGTGCCGTCGGTGCAACCATCGTCCACGACGATGATGTGGGGCAAATGTCCGCGGACTTCGGCGACGACTGCCTCGATGTGCGGCGCTTCATTAAAGCACGGAATCACCGCGACGCAATGACGGGTCCAATCCACGAGAACGGCAAAAATAGCCTTCCCCGACTTTTTTGGAAAGTAAGAATTAAGAAGGAAGAATTGGGAAATCGGAAAAATCATTCCGATTCGGCTTTGCTGTTTTCATTTTTCTTAATTCATAATTCATAATTCTTACTTGACCTTCCCCATGTGTCCCCCTAACCAGTGACCATGAAAATTTGCCTCTTTGGCATCACCAGCATCCCGACGGGCAACCACAACATCAAGGACCCCCGCCTGGACCAGGCCGATAAATTGGTGGAAGCGCAGAAAAAGTGTTATGCGCAGGTTGTTCTGGCCGACGACAAGGAACTCGCCCTCTGCGACGCCATCCTCACCAGCCGCGCCGCCTTGAGTGACTTGCTGATGAAGGACCTGGATTTTGTCGAAACCCGGCTCGGACGCGATGCGGGCGAAGCGGAAAAAAAAGTGCTGCAAAAAATGGCCGAAGGGCTGGTCAGCGAGACGCCCGTCTCGAAACTGGGTTTGACGGCGGACGATTTGGCTGCGATTTCAGCCCATGCCTTTGTCACCAACCGCCCCGTGGTGGTGGCCGACGAGGCCGAATTGGCGGCGCCGGACGCCCTGCTGGTACGGGCCTTTGCCGAGAGCGCCTACATCTCCTTCCTGACCGTCGGCGGCAAGGAGAACCGCGCCTGGCCCATCCGCGCCGGCACCACTGCTTGGGAGGCGGCGGGCTCCATCCACACCGACATGCAGAAGGGGTTCATCCGCGCCGAGATCATCAGCTTCGCCGATTTCACGGCGGCGGGCGGGGAAACGCAGGCCAAGCGCGCCGGCAAAGTCCGGCTGGAATTGAAGACCTACGTGATGCAGGACTACGACGTGGTGAATTTCCGGTTTAACAAATAAATCGTCATTTCGGCTGCCCCGCCTCGATCTGGTCGAAGAACGGGCCAAGTCGTTTTTGGGCGTACTTGGAAGAGGTTATCATCATCGCGAAAAACAGCGGCACCAGCAGCAGCAGCAAAGCCGCGCTCCACCAGTGATGGGGGCGGAACCGTTTTAAATCGGGTGCATACGCCAGCAAGCCCAGCACCGCCGCCAGCACCCCCACGGCATCCAGGCTGGCGCGCTGCCAGTAAGTTGAGCCGTCCAGCCGCACCCACATGCCAAATTCGTCAAAGGCCAGCGCCAGTCCAATCCCATAGGCAACGGCGGTGATTTTCAAGGCCTGTCCTGTTGGGTCCCGAAACAGCAGAAAAGCGCCCACTGCCACCAGCAGGAAAATGCCGTAATTCAAATGATGGATATGGTTTCCCCCCAGGTGCAAATACAAATCCGGTATTCGGTGATCCATGATCAGATACACCGTCACGCGCGCCGCGATGAACATCACCAAAAACGAAAACAGGACCAGGCGGGCCATGTGCGCTTCATCGGGATGGCCTAACGGCTGGGATATGGGTGCGTTCTGTTCGATGCCCCATTTTTGCGCCAATCCGCTCCCCAGCGCAACCCTTTCGCGCATCTTTTGCGCGTTCAATCCGGCTGTGTCAAAAAATAGACGTGCCCGGGTCGAAATCCGGTGAGGCGGCGCAGGATTTCCGGTGCAAAGGGGAAAATGTGTTTCATTCGATTGGATTTGGCGCGCAAGACGACAATGGCAAAGGGACACGTCGAGGATTGGTTCTGTTGCGGAAGCCGCTTATCCACGGTCAGGAACACATCAAATTTCCCGGAGTCGGCGATGAGGCGAAGGAGTCTGCCGTTACTGACGCTGGCCCAACCGGCTTGCGGAACGGTTTTGACGATGTGGCCGGGAAGTTCGCGCGCCAAATCCTTCGGCAGACATTCGTCCAGCAGGATGCGCATTCAGGCAATGGCGAGCAGGCGTTTACTGCCTTGTTCAAGGAAGGCCACGGCTTGCTTGCGCGAGACGGTGGGATATTGCTCCAGAAACTCGTCCAGCGTCTCGCCGCCCTCGATGTAATCCAGCAACGCCCTCACCGGAACACGAGTGCCGGCAAAGCATGGTGCGCCACTCATGATTTCCGGATCAATGACGACGACGGCGTTCTTCTTCATGCCAACAATTAAACCCACCTTTGCCAAAATTACAACCCTGCAATTGCAGCCAAAGCATTCTCAGAGCCGCACAATTCACCATGCCTAATTTTAGAAAGTGTTGAGGGAAAAGGTGAACGGTGTGATGGCTTTTGTTAGCCCACATAGTGACGATAAAATGCTAAAAAATAATTCCCACAAATCAGGCTCAAGTAAAGCACCCACAGAACCAATAGGACACAAATGCATACCAAAAGGATGATGCCTGAACGAACTCTGCCCCACACTCTTTTTGAAATGGTGGCGCAAATAACCGCAGCGCAAAGAAAGACGAACAGCCAAAACAGCCAATCCCACAACAGATTGCAAAGATCCCAGTGATAGGAACCTCGTAATGGAGTATTCCCCGGATACTCACTATTCTGGAAAACTGATAGAAAAGCGCGCGGGACACCCCAAAAGAACTCCACATGCCCCAACCCTGCCAGGCTGGGCGCTGGTGACAATGAAAACAAAAGGGCAAATGCGGAAGAAGAAATCCAAGCATAATCCAGCAGCAAAGTTCTAAATGTATCCTTAATCAAGATTATTGCATGTGACATAAGCTTAAAGGCGTTCCTTGCATGTCAACTCTTTGATAAGCCGGAATCATGGAGACCTGCGGTTGATCATTTGGACAGGGTGTATTGAAGCATAACGAAATCCTGATTCACGATCTTGGCCGAACGAAGTTTCAGCCTGGCACCTTTCCGCTTGGTGTAACCCGCCTCCGCGTCAAAAACCGTGGGAACTCCCGTCGTTCCGTCAGCCACCGGGGAAACCAGCAGCCGCAATTCATCAATCAAACCCGCTTTCAGAAACGAGCCGTTCACCCCGCCGCCGCCCTGTAAAGTCAGACGTTTGATCGGAAACTTCGCCGCCAGTTTGTTCAGCGCCTTTTTCAGATCAAGCGACGTCTTTCCCCCGAAAATGTAGGACACATTTCGCGAGCGCAGATAGTCCAGGTAATCGGCGGAAACCTGTTCGGTCAGGACCGAAATGACATGTTCGGTATCAACCATGTTGGAATCCCAATTCAGTTTCCCGTGTGGATCAATGGCAATGGCGAATGTTTTCGTGTTGTATTTGGCAACAAAATCTTCCTTGGGCACGTCAAACTTGCAGGGGCGCTTGCGGCGCGGTTTTTTGCTGGAAAACTCCTCCATCGTGATCCGTCCCACGATCCAGCCATCCGTCTTGATTTTGGCGGCATGCTCCTCATAAATCCGCGGAGGGTTCTTGATTGGCCAGTTGTTCTGTTTGATGCGCCCATCCACCGAGCTCATCATAAAGCAAATAATGTACGGTTTCATACAGCCGTTCCTAATGCCCTGCCCCGCCCATTCTGTCCACCAGCAAATCCGCCTTCGCCTCAAGGTTCCACCGCCGCCAGAACTCCTTTGCCGAAAAGAACAACGCAACGAATCAGTTTGCCACAAAGACCGCGGCCAAAGAACAGTTTTTCTTTGTGATCTCTGTGTTCTTTGTGGTTGAACGCGTTTCCCAAGTCTTTGCCGCGCAATGTCTTAACCCGGCTTTTGCAAAAAATAACGGTTTTCATGCAAATTCTTCAAAAAATTAGTTGACGATATGATATGTTAGCTGTAATATTCGTCTAATGAATTGCCGATAAAGGCCATGATGAAAAGGCTGAATTATGAAGGAAGAATTAAGAAGTGAATCGCAGGCAAAATCGGGAGGGGCAGGCCTGCCCGCCGTCTTGTCCGTCGTAGCCGCTGCGGCGAAGGGGGATGCGGCGAAGGTGGGAAAATCAGGAAAAGCTCATTTTTCTGCCCGGCTTGTTTTTCTGCCATCACCGTCCATGTCGGTCCATGAAAGTCCGTGTCAGTCAAGCCCAGTCAAAGTGGATCAAACCGGTTTGATTGGTCAAGCTGGCGCGTCAAATCTATGCAAATACTTTAAAGTGAATAGGTTGCATAATAAACAGCTTTTGTCCGGTCAAACCTCATTAAACTTAGTTAAGCATGATCAAAATTAGCCAATCCGCTTCGGACTTCCTGTCTTTGTGTCGTTGCGTTCCTCTTTATGAAGGGGGAGAACGAAAAGAGAGTTGCCTCCCGGCCCCGGCCATAGTTAATTACGCCGTGCAGTCACAAAGTTATCTTCCGAATGAAACCGACTTGATGGCTGGCGGAACCCGCCAAACGGCCTTGCACGCCGCCGCCGCCGAGGCCACGCGGGCCGTGTTTGGCCGGAATGTTTTCGTGCGCGCGGTCGTTGAAATTTCAAATTTTTGCCGCGAAAATTGCGCCTATTGCGGTATGCGCCGCGACAATCGCACTCTCCATCGTTACCGCGCCCGTCACGAACAAATCGCCGAATTGCTTCTCCATCACCGCCCCGCCAGCGTCACGGACGTCAATATCCAAAGCGGCGAAGACCCGGTGGTGGTGCGCGAAGTGGTGCTGCCGTTGCTGGAAACGCTCCGGCGCGAAACCTCCCTCGGCGTCAGCCTTTGTCTCGGCACATTGACCCCGCAGATGTACGACGCGTTGCACGAGGCCGGCGCGGCCCTTTACATCATGAAGTTTGAAGCAGGCGATGCCGCGCGCTACAACGCGGTCCAGGCGCCGGGCACGTTGTCCGAACGGCTGCGCCACATCCGCATGTTGGCGGCGCGGGGATGGTTTGTCAGCTCGGGCCTCATCGCCGGTCTGCCGGGCCAAACCGCGCGCGATCTCGCGGCGGATTTGGAATTGGCCCGCTCCCTCCCGCTGCATGGATGCAGTCTCAGCCCGTTTATTCCCGGCGATGACACGCCCCTGGCCAACGCGCCGGCGGCGCCTCCGGAATGGACTTTCAACGGCATGGCCGCCCTGCGGCTGATGCGACCGGACTGGGTGATTCCGGCCGTGAGCGCGCTCAATCTCGTCGAAGGCAACGGCTATCGCCATGGCTTGCGTGCCGGGGCCAATCTGGTGACAATCAACATGACACCAGACGGAATGCGTGACGACTATATCATCTACAAGCGTGACCGTTTCATCATGACAGAAGCACGCGTGCTGGCGGCCATCGAAGCGGAAGGTTTGACCCCGTCGCGGAAGGGTTTGGCGGACTATTACCGGAACGGCATGGCCAGCCCCGCCACCAGGGAACGCGCGTCCGTGACTGGTTGAGGTTGGCCATGGCAAGCAGGATTCTCCTCATCAACGCCAATCGGTGCTCAACGCCTGATCCGGTATATCCGCTCGGTCTCTCACACCTCACCGCTGCCTTGCGGCGGGCCGGCCACGAAACGCGCTTGTTCGACCTCCTCTCAGAACCACAGCCGCTTGAGGAAGTGTTGCGCCGCTATCAGCCTGATTTCGTTGGCATCTCCCTTCGCAATATTGACAACATCCTCGTCCGGCAACAGGAAATTTACTTCGCCGATCTGCCGGCGCTGAGTGACGCCGTTCGCCGTGCCAATCCATGCCCCGTGGTTATCGGCGGCAGCGGCTATTCAATTTTCCCCGGGAAATTGCTCGAACTCAGCGGCGCCGACTTTGGCATTCAGGGCGAAGGGGAAGCGAGTTTCGTCGCGCTGGTGGCGGCGCTGCGTGGCGGCGGCGGGTATGAGTCCATCCCCGGTCTGATTTACCGTCGCGGACGGCAGATTGTAGCCAATCCGCAGCAACCTTCCGGATCGCAAGCCGGATTGGAAGCTGCCGACCGCCCGTCGGCAGTCGCCAACTTTTACCTCACGACCAGCGGCATGTTGAACGTGCAGACGCAACGAGGCTGTGCCCATGCCTGCGCTTACTGCGCTTACCCGCTGATCGAGGGACGCCTGCATCGCCGGCGCGACCCGGAGGCGGTCGCCGGGGAGTTCGAGCAGCTTCAGGCGATGGGCGCAAAATACGTGTTTGTAGTTGACTCCATCTTCAACACGTCGGAGCGGCACGTTGTCGAAACCTGCGAAACGATTCTGCGCCGGGGCGTCAAACTCAGTTGGGGCTGCTTCCTGCGTCCGCAATCACTGACCCTGGAAATGATGCGATTGATGGCGCGGGCGGGTTTGACCCATATCGAGTTTGGCTCCGACAGCTTTTCCGACGCGGTCCTTGAGCAGTACGCCAAGCGGTTTGCATTCGATGACATCGCCCGGTCGGGTGAGTTGGCACGACAGGCGGGAATCGAGCATTGCCACTACCTGATTTGCGGCGGGCCTGGTGAAACGCTGGAAACGCTCGAAATCAGCTTTCAAAACTCCAGGCATCTGACTGGCTCGGTGGTGCTGGCGGTGGTGGGCATGCGAATCTTCCCTGGCACTGCTCTGGCACAGCGGGCAGTGCGTGACGGCCACATCACCCCCGACGCCGACCTGCTGGCCCCAGCCTACTACTTTGCCGAAGGCTTGGACGACGCGATCATCTTTGAGCGGCTGCGCGAGTTTGCCCGCCGCGCTCCCAACTGGATCGTTGGCGATCCGCCTCCCGGCGTCGCAAATCTTGTCAAGCGTCTCCGCCAACGCGGCGTTGTTGGCCCACTCTGGAGTTATTTTACAATGTTGCAACGCCTCACGCCCTCAGGGCGCGACTAAATGATCCATGCTGTTCCCACTGCCTAAAACACCCCGCCCGCGGCGCATCGTTATCACCGGTGCGGGTGTCATCACCGCATTCGGCGCGGGTTGGAAAATAAACGCCGAGGGATTTCGCTCAGGGCGCACGGCCTTTCGCCCGGTTACACTGTTCGACGTATCGCGTCAGCGGTGCAAAATTGCCGCCGAAATTGATCTGCCCGGTGACTTGCCTCCCAACCGGTTGTCCCGCGGCGATTTGCGGCGGCTCCAGCGCGCCTCAGGCCTGCTCCTTCTGGCCGGGGCTGAGGCTTGGGATCAAGCCGGATGGACTCCGGACAGCCATCTTCCTTTGGTCCTGGGCACGACCAGCGGAGAAATGTGCCTCGGTCAGGAGTATCTTCTCCAAGCCTTGCAAACGCCATTATGTTTCAAGCGCCAGACGGAGCGTGTCACCCATTATCTGGTGCAGCAGCAGGGGATCAACCTGGCCAACGCCCTCGGGGTCGAGGCGGAGGTCATCACCATCTCCAATGCCTGTGCGTCGGGAGCCAACGCCATCGGGCATGCCTGGCAATTGGTTCGCGAAGGCCGGGCGGACAGGGTCCTGACGGGAGGATACGACGCTCTTTGCCATATGACTTATGCCGGGTTCGACACTCTGCAAGTGCTTTCGCCGACACCGTGCCGTCCGTTTGACGCCGGCCGCGACGGGTTGACACTGGGTGAAGGCGCGGCGCTGCTCGCTCTTGAAGACTTGAATTCCGCGCAACGGCGGGGCGCGGAAATCCTCGGCGAAATCATCGGTTACGCAGCCACAATGGACACGCACCATCTCACCCAGCCCCACCCGGAAGGACACGCGGCCCTGGCCGCCATGAAAGCCGCCTGCGCCAGCGCGGGCGTCACGCCGGAACAAATTGATTATGTCAACGCGCACGGCACAGCCACACCGCAGAATGACGCCGCCGAAGCCGCGGCCATTAATGCCTGGGCCGGTCCGCGCGCGGTGACGCTGCCGGTCAGTTCCACCAAGGCGGGCGTGGGCCACTTGCTGGGCGCCGCCGGAGCGGTCGAAGCGGCGGTTTGTCTGATGGCGTTGCGCGGCCAATGGCTTCCCCCTCAGCCTTCGCTTGACATGCCTGACCCCGCCTGCCCTTTTCAAGTCGTGCGCCAGCCGATTGACGCCAAAATAAAGACCACGCTGTCCAATTCCTTCGGGTTCGGCGGCGCGAACGCCACCCTCATTTTTAGGAGGTGGCCATGAGCCGGGTTTTTGTACACGGCCAGGGCGCGGTTTCCCCGGCGGGCTGGGGTCTGCCGGCATTGAGGGCCAGTCTGAAAAACAAACGGTCACTGCCGGCGCAATCGCTGGCGCGGCCCGGTTGGGACAAACCGCTGCTCGTGCGCTCCGTTCCGCCGCCTCTGGTCCGGCCCGCATTCCTGGCACATCCCCGTTTGCGGCGGGCCAGCCCAATCACTCATTACGCCGTCGGCGCCGCACTGGAGGCCCTCGGCCAGGACGCCGACCTCATCCGTTCCGGCGGCCTGCAGTTGGGCATCGTGACATGCACCTTGACGGGAGGCATTTCTTATTCGCGGCGGTTTTATGAAGAAGTTCTGCAAAACCCGGCCACCGCCAGCCCGATGATTTTCCCGGAAACTGTTTTCAACGCCTTCGCCAGTCACCTGGCGGCATACTTGGGTTCTTCCGTGGTCAACTATACGCTCGTCGGCGATGCCGGCACCTTTTTGCAGGGCCTCGCCGTCGCCGCAGGATGGCTGGACAGTGGCATGGCCGAGGCCTGTGTCATCATTGGCGCGGAGGAGCTGGATTGGACTGCCGCCGACGCGCTGCGATTGTTTGACCGCCGGGCGGTTCATGCCAGCGGAGCGGGTGCGATTTACCTGAACACCTTGCATCCCGCTGGCGTTCCTGTTGAATTGGCCGCCGTGACAGATTCGTTCGCCGCCACTCGCGCGCCAGGCCGCCACGAAGCGGCGCGGAAAATGCGCGCGCAACTGCCCGTCGGCGCGTCGGACGAATTGCTTTGCGCCAGCGAATGCGACAACTCCGCCTGGAACGATTGGCCAGGCGAGTTGTTGACTTCAACGGAAATTCTGGGCGAAGGATTCGCCGCTGCAGCCGCATGGCAATGTGTTGCCGTGTGCGACGCCATTCAACAATCTCGTTGCGTGGCCGCTAATGTGAGTATCACAGGCCAGAGTTTGCAGGCGATTGCGGCCCGGTTCGTTAACCCGAATTTTTTGAAAACACAAACACGCACACAGCCATGAATACCCCCCCGGATCTTAAAACTCAGATCAAATGCTTGCTGGTCCAGGATCTCATGCTCCAAATCACCCCTGAAGAAATTGGCGACGACCAACCCCTCTTCGGACCGGCCAGCCTGGGGTTGGACTCGGTGGACGCCCTGCAACTGGTCGTCGCGCTGGACAAGGGCTACGGCCTGAAGATACCGGACGCCGCCGTCGCGCGAAAAACGTTAAGGACAGTCAACAATATTGCCGAGGCGCTTGAAGCCCATCAAGCCGGCCGCCGGTAACCCAACGGGCTTTATGCCTTCTCAGGCACCGGTGTGATTTTGTCCGCAAACACCAGCGCGCCGGTCGGGCAATGACGCACGCATTCCTCCGCCACCCTCCGCAATCCCTCCTCGATGGGCCGGTCGAAGGGAGCCGCCACCCGCGCGTCGAAGCCGCGCCCGATAAAAGTCAGGCCCAGCGGTTCGGCTGCCATTTCGGTCAACTTCACGCAAATCCCGCAGAGAATGCACTTGCCCGGCTCGAAGATGACGCCGTCGCGCTGGAGTTGCTGCTCGAAGGGCCGGCGCTCCGCCCGGAATCGGTTGGCATCGGCGCCATAGACTTGCCCGTAGTGCTGCAGCAGGCAATTGCCCGACGACCGGCAATCGCAATGGAGGCATCGCGACGCCTCCCGCAGCGCCTCGTCGCGCTTCATGCCGGAACAACGAGCGCACGGCGACGCGCTTTGTTCCTGGCCTGCGGCGCGCAGGAATTCCCGCAGTTCGCCCGGCTCCAACCGGCCCATGATGCTGGAGAACGGTTTCCCGGGGCGGCGGGGCGGCTGGCCGAGCAAATACTGGTGGACGCACTCCGCGCCGGCCCGGCCCTCGGCCATGGCCCGGACAACTTGCTTGACTGGCTTGACGCAGGCGCCGGCGGCAAAAACATTGGGCAGACCGGCGCGACAGGTGGACAGGTCGGCCTTGAGAGCGGCGCCGGCCGGCGGCAGTCCAAGTTTCCTGCTGTCGCCTTCGGCCAATTCGCCCACCGTGATCAGGATGGCATCGAACCCGCGCCGCAAACCAGCCAGACTCACCTGATTCCCCAACTCGATGCCGGTCTTGAAATCAATTCCCATCCCCGCCAGCAACGCAATTTCCGCCTCGAGGACGGCGGCGGGCAATTCGTCCTCCGGCACGTCCCGCAACCGCCCGCCTGGTTTGGCGTTGCGGTCAATGATCGTGACGGCGTGGCCGCGCCGCGCCAGATCATGCGCCGCCGTCAGGCCGGACGGCCCGGCCCCGACGACCACCACAAACTGTTTGCCGGGGGCGGGGTGATCGGACAGGCACACCCTGGCTTGCCTGGAATCCTGCTTGAAATCGTGCTCTGTCAAGAACCGCTCCATTTCGCGGATCGCCGCCGGTTCATCAAAATCGCCGCGGCGGCAACCCTGTTCGCAGGGATGGTGGCAAAGGCGGCCCAGCACTCCCGCCAACGGCAACGCCTGGCGCATGGTCGTAATCGCCTCGTCCAAGCGGCCCGCTTCGATTTGCCGGATCATCGCGGGAATGTTGAGTTGCAGCGGGCAGAGGCGGTGGCAGGGCGAGAGACAATCCCCCACATGGTCGCTGAAAAGCAATTCCAGCGCGGTGCGGCGCGCCTCGTGGACTTCCTCGGTTTCGCTCTCGATGACCATGCCGGGAGCAACGTGCGTGGCGCACGAGGGCGTCAGGCGCCCCTGGCCGTTGGCAACCACCTTGACCAGGCAAACCTGGCACGAGGTCAGAGGCCCGCACTTCTCAAGATGGCAAAGGGTCGGAATGTCCAGGCCGATCTGCCGCGCAGCCTGCAAAACCGTCTGGCCCGGGGAAACCCACATCTCCTTTCCATCAATGGAAATCTTAAACGTGCTCATGTGACCTCGATGGCATTTTGCGGGCACATTTTGCGGCAGGTGTCGCAGCGGGTGCAGAGTCCCAGGTCGATTTCGTGCCGCGCGTACGGCGTCATCGGGATGGCGTGGACCGGGCAATGCTGGGCGCAAAGGGTGCAACCCGTGCAGGCGGCGGTGACCTGATACTTGACAAGAGCGGCGCACTGGCCCGCCGGACAGCGGCCTTGCAAGTGGGCCTCGTATTCGTCGCGGAAGTAACGCAGGGTCGAGAGCACCGGATTGGGGGCCGTCTTCCCAAGGCCGCACAGGCTGCCGGCGCTGACCTGGCGCGCCAGCAGTTCCAGTTCATCGAGTTGAGCCCGTTGCGCCTTGCCCGCGCAGAGCCTGTCCAGGATATCCAGCATCCTCTTTGTCCCGACGCGGCAGAAGGTGCATTTGCCGCACGACTGGTCCTCCGTGAACCGGAGAAAATACCGCGCGATATCAACCATGCACGACGAGTCATCCAGCACAACCATCCCGCCCGAACCCATGATCGCGCCGGCCTCGCGCAACGATTCGAAATCCACCGGGATGTCCATGAGGCGGGCGGGCACGCAGCCGCCGGACGGCCCGCCGATTTGCACCGCCTTGATCCGGCGGCCTTCCGCCGCGCCGCCGCCGATTTCTTCGACAATCTCCCGCAGGGTCGTCCCCATCGGCACTTCAATCAATCCGCCACGGCGAATTCTTCCAGCCAGGGCGAACACCTTGGTGCCTTTGCTTCTGGCCGTGCCGAGGGCCGCGAACTTCTCCGCCCCATGCCGAATGATCCACGGAACCAGTGCCAGCGTTTCCACGTTATTGATCAGTGTCGGTTTGCCCCACAGGCCCGACTCGGCGGGGAAAGGCGGCCGCAGCCGCGGCATCCCGCGCCGGCCTTCCACTGAGGCGATCAACGCCGTCTCCTCGCCGCAGACAAACGCCCCGGCGCCCTCGACAACGCTCAGATGCAATGGAAAGCTGGCGCCCGGCAAGGTCGCGCCCAGCCAGCCGCGTTTTTCCAATTCCGCAATCGCCGCCCGCACCCGACTGACCGCCAGCGGATATTCGTGGCGGATATAGAAAATACCCTCGTGCGCTCCGACGGCCACCGCGGCCAGCGCCAACCCCTCGATCACACGATACGGAAACGATTCGAGAATCATGCGGTCCATGAACGCGCCCGGATCGCCCTCGTCGCCGTTGCAGATCACATACTTGACATCTCCCGGCTGCTGGTGGGCGACGCGCCATTTTTGTCCGCTGGGAAATCCCGCCCCGCCGCGTCCGCGCAAGCCGGACTTTTCGATGGTGGAGATGACCTGTTCCGGCGAAAGGGCGGGGTTCGTTTTTTCCGGCGGCGTTTCCAGGCATCGCCGGAGCGCGGCGAAGCCTTCATGGGCGAGGTACTCATCCAGATCCAGCGGGTCGAGTGTGCCGAAATGTTCGGTGGCGATATGCACCTGGTTTTCGAGGAAGGCGCGGACGGCGGGATCGCGTTTGCTCATGGAGAAGCGCGCCACCTGCTGGCGCGGCGCGGCCTCCTCCAGCAACAGGCTGTCCAGCATTCGTGTCCAGAGTTGGCCCGCACGGCGCAGAAAACCGCGCCGGGGAAAATGCCGCTGCATGAGGGCGCCAGCCTGGCTTGGTGTCAGGTCCGAATAGTACACGGCCGCCTGGCCTGGCACCGCAACCTCAATCATCGGCGTGCGATGGCACATGCCCATGCAACCCACGCGCTTGATGGTCACATCGCCACCGCATTGGCCCGCACTCTCGCGCAACGCGTGAAACAACTGATCGCTGCCCTTGGCCATGCAGCAGGAACCGAGGCCGACGTGGATCTTGGCGAAGCCATTGGCGGCTCGATGACTCATTTCCTCGGTGGATTTCACCCCTGCCGCGGCCGTCTGCCAGGCAAGATGCTCGCGGACCTGGTCCGGAGTCTTCTCGGCGGACGTGTATCCCATTGTCGAGCCGTCCATTTTCACCACGGGCGCGAGCGTGCAACAACCGAGGCAGGCGACGTGTTCAATCGTGAATTCCTGCGTCGCATCCGTGTCCGCGCCCGGAGGAATGCGCAAGTGCCGTCGCAACGCCTCCTCCACCTTCTCCACTCCCGCGACGTGACAGGCCGTACCGCGGCAGACCCGGAGAATATGTTTGCCCGCCGGCTTGTGACGGAACATATCGTAGAAGGTCGAAACACCTGAGATGGCGGAGGGTTGGATCTCGGTCAGCTCGCTGAGGCGCACCAACGCCTCCTTGGGCAGGTAGCCATGATGTTCCTGGAGCGCCTGTAGAATCGGGATCAGCGCCTCGGGTTTGCGGCCGATCCGCCCCACCGTTTCCTCCACAAAATTGAGGTCAACACCTGGCATGCGTCACGGTTGTTTGGCCAGCTTGGCGTCCGCCGCCCCGAGGCAGTACAGGTTCGTCACTCCGCGCAGGAAGACATGCCCGTTGGCAAAAGCGGGGCTGGCATCGAATTTGTCCGGCAGTTGGGTTCGCCCCATCTCGTGAAGTTCCCGTCCGGCTTGCAGCGTGACCAGCGCCCCATGTTCACCCAGTATGAACAGCCGGTCGCCTAAAATGCCCGGCGACGCCTGCACCTCCGTGTCCAGATTTGTTTCCCAAATTTTTTTCCCGTCGTTCGCCCCAAAACAAGTCGCCACTCCCCCGCTGGTCACGGTGAAAACGAGTTCGCCGATGCCGACGGGGCTGGCGATATCGGGGACATTCTCCTCGGTGGCCCAGGCGACGCCCGTCTTGGTCACATCGCCCGTGCCGTCGGGCCGCAACGCCATCAGCTTGGCCCCCGGACTGACCAAGAGGACAAAACCGCCGGCGAACACAGGCGACGGCACCACTTCGTTTTCCAGCAATTGCGCACGCCAAAGCTCATTGCCGTCGGCCAGCGTGTAGGCGATCACCCAGGGATCGGCAAGCGTGATGATCTGCGTTTTACCCGCGGCGTCGATGATGATCGGCGTGGCCCACGACGCGGGTACGGGCCGGCTGCGTTCCCACAACACCCGTCCGCTGCCGCCCTGCAACGAAATCAGTTTTGACCCCTCGGGGCGCGTCTCGCCCTGATCCAGTTGGATGAGCAGGTTGTCGCCCCACACCGCGAGCGAAGCAGCGTAACCGTAGGGATTCTTTACTGGGCCGAGGTATTTGGTCCAGACAACGGAACCATCGAAATTGAGCGCGCCAAGGTCGCCATTGGCAAAGATGGCATAAACACGCCGCCCGTCCGCCGCCATGGTCGGGGCCGCGCAGCCGGTGTCCTCAGGCGTCTCTGGAATCTTGAGCGGGCTGCCGGGCACATTTTCAATCGCCCGTTGCCAGAGGAGCGCGCCGCTGGAAGCGTTGTAACAGAAAACCTCGCGCCGGTTCGTCGTGCCCCCGGAAATGAAAACTCGATCGCCCCAGACAATCGGCGAACTGTGCCCCGGCGCGGGGATGACGGAACGCCACAGGACGCCGGGCATCGTTTTTAAGTCCCAAGCAGCCGTTCCACTGCCGTCCCAGCCCCGGAAACGGGGCCAATTCGCCTGGAATTCAGCCAGGACGGGCGCCTCCGCGATCGGCGCTTCCTGCGCGCTGGGCGGGCTGAGGAGTTTTTGCCAGGCGTCCCGGCTGCCGGGCAAAACGGAAGTGTTGCCAAGTCCAATTATCAGCAAGCATCCCGCAACCGCCAGACCCACGCCGGCCAGCGACCAACGCGCGCGCGAGGCCAGTTTTATAGACTGTTCGCCGGCATCGGGTTTGGGTTGCGGCAGTGGAAGTGTTTTTTTGAGAGCCGCCGCTTTCGCGGCGGCCAGCACCAGCGCCAGCGTGCCGCCCAGCAGCAGCCACGCTCCGGTATTATCCAACGCGAGCCGATGGCGAAAATTCCGGCGAAATTTCAGGTCGAGTTGGCGAATTTCCTTTTGCAACGGCTCGTTTTTCGGATCGGCGGCCAGCTTTTCCCTGAGCGCGAGCAGTTGCGGAGATTTCCACGGATCGTTGGTGGCAGCTTCAAAATGTTCATAGACCATGATTCCGCCAACCAGCACACAGAACGCCCCCGCAATCCACGCCGTGCGGAGAAGCGCGCGATAAAGAGGAGAAGTGTTCATGACGGCGCAGGGTCTCCAGCCGCCGGCATCAGGCCGAGGCGAACGCGTTCGTTGGGGCACGCGGCGAAACACCGGGCACAGGCAAGGCACGCGCCGCGATCCGGCTCAAAATCAGTCCGGCCCGGACGCACCGACAACGCCACCAGTTTGAGGCCTATCACCAGTCCGATCCAGCCGCCGAACAACCAACAGGCCAGATCAAAGCGGTGACGCAAATCCGCCGCCGCCGTCAAAACCGCTTTCGGATCCTCGGCGGCGCGCTGGAGCGAGAGCGACTCCGGGGTCATCAGACCGTACTGTACGGGATGGCTTTGCTGGCGCGTGTAGCGCTCGGCCAGTGCCACGGCGGGATGAAGTTGCGCAGCCGCCGGGCTGAGTTTGGAGCCTGCCCACATGCCGGCGGCAACCAGCACCGGCAAAAGCGCAAGCAGCCAGCCCAGGCGTTTGCGCTCCGCCCACAGCCATTTTGGATTGGTTCCGGACGGGGCGGGTTCGCGCATCGCGCCGAACGGACAAGATTGTTCACAAAGGCGGCATTGCGTGCAGAAATCGGGCGTGACGCGGACGCGCCATTTGGAAACAAGCGAAGCCAGTCTCAGCAACCCGCCGTAAGGACAAAGAAACCGGCAATAGGGCCGGCCCACAAACATCCCGGCCATCAGAAAGGCCGCTCCGGCAGTCAAGATGAACACGCCGCCCGACAACCGAAAGAAAGGAACAAACGGATCATAACGGCAGATCACAAATCCCGTGCCGGTGCCGGCGTAGATCAGTCCCGCGCCAAGAAACAGGTAAGGAATAACGCTGAGCGCCTGTTCCAGCCACAGCGGCACGGCGACAGGCTTGATCAGCACCAAATCCTGAAGCGCTCCCTGCGGGCACACCCCGGCGCAAAAGGCCCGGCCCGCAAACAACGCCACGACGAGGGGCGCGAAGCAGAAAACCAGCACCGTCGCCGGCACCACGTAGTCCGGATTGAACAGCCCATAAACGATATTCTGCGGCGAGCCGATGGGGCAGATGCAGCCTTTGCGGTAAAACCCAAAATACGCCAGCGAAAAGAGCGACAGCCAGAAAAGCCCGCGCCGGGAGCGTTTTTTGTAAATCAGCCAGACCGAAATGCCCAAAGCGGCGAGCAACACGCCCGCGTCCGCATATTGCAGCCAAAGCTGGCGGGCGGCGGGGGTGGAGGCGGAGGGGAGGCGGTAACCGTTTTCAAAATCCGGCGGCGGGAAACGTTGCTCGGCGCAAACCATCAACGCCAGGAGCAACATCACCCCCAGCGCACCGACGAATTTCAGACGGCGAAGCATAACTTTAGCGGCTGGTGGTTTTGAGCAGGTACGGATGCTCCACCGGCACACGGCGGAACGCTTCGCCGGGACACGTGCGCGCGATGGCGCACTCGTTGCAATTGAGACAGCGGTCATGCCGGATTTGAAGGAAGAGCGAGCCGTTGCCGAAGCGGTTGCAGCCCTCCACACATTTGGCGCAGCCGATGCAGAGTTGTTCGTCGATGCTATATTGATAATAGGGGTCTTCGACATAGGTGCGCTTGATGGCGGCGGTCGGGCAAAGCTGGTTCTCCGCCGCCGTGGTCAGTTCGTTTGGTTCCGGCCAGAAAAATCCGGTGCAAAGCTGGCAGTAGCCGCAAACCGCGTAGGCATGGACGCATTTGACGGCGGACTGCTCCAACACGCACTGGGTGGCGCAGTTGCCGCAGCGCAGGCATTTGGCGGGGTCGATTTGCCACACCCACGCCGCGCCGGTGCTCCGGGTGGCCAGCGCGCCAGCCGCCACTCCCAGGCCGGTCATGGTCATCAGCCGCGCGCCGTTGCGCAGAAATTGCCGCCGTGTCACCGATCCGTTCACTGGGGGTTTGGCGTCCATCGGTTTACAGGTTTCTTCATCCTTTCCGCTTCATCACCCGCACATCACTGGTCACGATGTCCAGGATGTAGATTCGTCCGTCGGAATCCACCGCCGCATCGATTCCGCCGTGGATACAGTCATTCAAGTCGGTGCAGGCATGTGCGTTTTCCGGGAACGATTCCGATCCCGCCACCACCGACTCAAACTCGCCGGACGCGCTGTAAATTTTCACGCGCGGGATGCCCTTCTCACAGGTGACGATCCGCCCGTCGGCCAACGCGGTCAGGCCGATGGGATTGCAGCAGCCGCAGAAGCCTTCGATGGCGGCGGTGGGTTTGCCCCAGGCGCCCTCCAGATCCCCGTCAAAGGTGTAGGCTTCAACCCTGTGCCGGCCCGGATTGTTGACACGCAACAAGCCATCCCGATGAATGATCACATCCAGGAACGGACTGGGCACGATGAATCCCGGCACATTTCGGGCCGCGTCCTTCCGACCGATTCGGCCGGCGATCTTTCCGGTCCGGTCATAGCGCAGCACGACGAGTTTCCTGGCATCGGCCGCAAAGACATCATTCCCACCCGCCGCCAGGCCGGTAAACCATGTCTTCGGGTCCGGCGATTCCCATCGGGCCACGCGCCCGCCTTTGGAGTCGAATACCTCGATGTGGTCGCGCAGGCCGGCGAAAATCGCGCCATCCCGGGCCACCGCGACGCAGCAGGCCGGCCCCGCCAGCGCCAATTCCAATCCGCGCTGCCCGGTGCGGCTCAGGCAATTAATATAGTTGCCCGCGCAGACATAGAGTTGGTCATCCGGCCCGATGGCCAGTCGCCGGGCGTCCTTGTGCGGAATCGGCCAGCGCGTCACTTCCTCGTAGGCGATGAGTTTGGGATCGGTCTTCTGGAAACGGGAAATATCGTAGGCGAAAGGGTTGGCCGTCCCCTGCCCTTCCGCGCCCGCCTCCGCGCCACCGGCCAGACCGATGACGGCGGCGGTTTTAGCCACGACGCCGAAAAACTCCCGCCGGTCGAAAAGTTCGAATTCGGGTTTCATGGTTGCCTCGATGGGGAGTGGCCGAGAACTTCCTTGGCGGACAAAGCCTGGGGAAGTCCGCAGTCTTCAAAAGCCTCGCAACCCCGGCAAATCCCGGCGCTGATGCAGACCTGGCCGGTGGGTCGGACGGCCTGGCGCGCGACCAGCCTGCCGCCAACCGCAGCCAGCCCGCCAAGAGTGATATAACGCAGTCCGTCGCGCAAAAATTGGCGGCGACCGGCGCTGGAATTTGGAGAACGTTTGTTCATGGCACAGCCATTTCCAAAAGCATCCGCCATCCTGTGGAGACAGGCTAATCTTCTTTTGTCCAAGCCTTGCCATTCCTTGGCTTGTTTTATCGTGATTGCGAGTCCGCCAAAACGTCCAGACAGACCATGCGCGTGCAGTCGCGCGCCTGCAGATGTCCCCCGGCCGGTTTGCCCGCGCCGCCGACCGCATCAAGGTTGCGGAATAATCTCGATGGCGTTGATCTCGGGGTTCTCCACATTGGCCGTGAAGGTAATATGCACATTGCCGTCCGTCACTTCCACCGGCACGCTTTCGACGTAGGCGTGCAACGCGCCGCCAGCTTTGACATAGATGTCCATGTCCTTAAACTCATGCCCCTGGACGTTGAATGAAAAAACTCGCTGGCCCGGCCCCGTGATCCCTTCGTAGGTTTCGGCAAAATGAAGCTTGACCAGGTATTTGCCGTTGAGAACAGGGTAAGTGAAGGAGGTCATGCCGAATCGTTCCGACATATAAAGGGAGGGGGTTTTCGTGTTTTCGATTTTAAGGTCAGGACGGGTTATCGTGTCCCCGTCTCGAAATCCCTGGTCGGGGAGCCACGCGTTTCCTTCGGAATCCTTGAACGGTTCCGTCACGCCGGCCTTGATGCGCACGATGGGCTGCGGTTTGGATGGGTCGGCAGGCGCGGGCACGGGTGTGGCCGTGGCGGCGACGACGGCGGACGGCGTTGTCGCTTGCGGTTGGGGAGCAGCAGCCGGTTCGCTGGCGGATTGACAGCCGGCCAGCAGCAAACCCGCCAGCGCCGAAATGGAAAGCCCGCTTAACCACGGTGCCGTTTGTTTTATCTTGCGCATAAATTTCTTGTTTTGTTTTGTCAAGCAGAGTTCTTGTTTCATAGATGGAGCAAGGCTGGACGCTCTCCAGGGCAACCGCAAGCAAAAAAATGTCGCGCTTGATTTATTTTCGTTGCACGGGCGCTGAAACGTCCAGACAGACCAGGCGCGTGAAGTCCCGCGCCAGCAATCGCCCGCCGGCCAGCGCCATCGGGCCCCACGACTCGCGGCCTTGGAGCACCTGCGCCTGGGCCAGGAGGTTGAAGCGCGTCGGGGAATCCTCCACCAGGCTGAGTTTGCCGGAATCGTTCATCACATAGAACACACCGTCCGCAAACAGGAAAGGACCCAGCCCGAAAGGATCACCCACCGCGCTGGCCCGGAGAACTTTGCCGTCGAGACCCAGGCAGACAAATTGCCCATTGGGCCGCGTGCCAAACAACTGGCCCTCGTGGAATATTGGCGTGTGTTGTGTCGCGCCGAAAACTTCGGGACCGAGTTTCCAAACCGTTTGCGGCACGAGCTTGCCGCCCTGGTCCTGGAGTTCGAGGAGCAAACTGCCGGCGTTGTAGCCGCCGGCCAGGAAAATTCTCCCGCCGTCGAGAACCAGCGGCGACGGCACGGTGGCGATGCTGATTTTCCACGCGGCGGTTTCCCACAGCAGCGTTCCGTCTTTGGCTGAAATGCCGGCCACACCGCCGCTGCCGCAATAAACATAAAACCGTTGCCCTCCAAATTCCATCGGCATCACGGAAGAATGCGTCATCTTCCAATCGTGCGGATTGGGCGCGCGCCAGAGGGTCTTCCCGGTTTCAAGCTCCACCGCTGCCAGCATGGCATCGTGGCCGCCGGGAGCCAGAATGACGGCTTTTCCGTCAATCAGCGGACATTGGCCGGCGTACCACGGCGGAACGGTGGCTCCATATTCCGTGACAAGATTCATGCCCCAGCGCAATTCCCCCGTGGCAGCGTCAAGACAAAGGACATCGCACTTGGGATCCATCGCAACCACAAATTTGTCCGAGACCGCCGGCACGGTGCGGGTCATCCCGTGGTTGCGCTTGACCTGCAGCGTGTAGGCGTAACGCCAAATCTCGCCCCCGTCCGCCAGCGAGAGACAGCGCAGCGCGTTCTGCTTTTTGTCGTAGTCGTAATCCATGAGATAGACGCGCCCTTCACGAACGGCGGCGCCCGCATAACCCTCCCCGCAATCCACGGCCCACAACTGGCGCGGCCCGGCGGCGTCCCAGGAACGGGCCAGGGGCGTGGTTTCCGGGCTGATGCCATCGCGATTTGGCCCGCGGAACTGGGGCCAGAGACCGGGGAGATTCCCCGGCTGGGCATTGCCCTGGACAAGTTTGCCGGCCAAAATTGGATTGACTGCGGCCGCGCCGTCGGCTCCAGGCGGTTGATCGGCGCCGGGAAGGCGTTCGGAGAGGGCGTCCTCACCCTCGCGCGCCCGCCAGAAAACAAGCGCGGCCACGGCAAAAACCGCCGCCAGCAGCGGCAAGGCCAAAGCATATCGAGAACGATCAGTTTTCATCGCGGCACCCGCAAAACCCTAACGGCCATCCCGTGAAGAAAACAATGTCAAAGCGTTGATCATTACGAATCAATTGGCAGCCCCCAACGGCCAGGGATTAAGTTTAAACCAGCGGCCTTGGCCATCTTCTTTTGTCGTTCATCAAACGTCAGAAACAGATCGGCTTCCCATTCCAAGGCGGCCGCAACATGAAATAGATCCCCGCTCCGGCACCCTATGGATTCATTGCACGCCGCTCCCCATTTCTCGGCCTCGCGCAATACAGCCACCCAATCTATTGGCGTGTGGATAATCAACGTCTCCTCGCGCAAGTCAATTTCCACTTGTTTCAGTTGTGTTTTGCTTTGCTGGGAATCAATCGCCTGATGAAAGACGGCCAAACGAATGGCATTACGCACTTCCATCCGATGCCAGGGCGTAAAGGGCAATGCCTCGCCATTCTGCCGCATGAACGCCGCCGCCGTCGGGGAATTTCGTTGCTGGAGATAAAGGGAGACGATGAAACTGGAATCAGCGTAGGCTTTCAATAGGCCCCCTGATTGTCATCCAAAATCTTCTTCATCACTTTGTCCGAAATGACTTTCCGCCCGAACACCCTTTGCAGGCGCGCCGTCACATCCGGCATTTTGAGATGGCCTGCTTTCTTTCGTTGCGCCGGCAGCAACCGGGCGACCGTCACATGTCGTTTGGTAATGGCCACTTCTTCGCCGCCGGCCACCCACTCTAATATGCGGCTGAAATCATGCCGCACCTCGCGGATTGAGGCTGTCTTCATGTGATACATTATGTGGCACAAATCAGACCGGGTCAAATCTTTTTAATGCTTGATTTTCGTCGCCGCTGGCAAATGATCCGCATTGGCTGTAAAAATTCAACAGGGCGGAAAGACACGCCTGCAGCACCCGACCATGGCCGGACGGGAATCTGCGGCGTCTTCGCCGCTGAATACTTGTCAGGCCGCTCGATAGATTACGCAAACAGGATACATAAAACACCATGGAGAATACAACATCGCCCAATCCACCGGGCAGCCCCAACCCCACAGGCAAAGCCACGGCAGGTCTCGTTTTAGGCATCATTGGACTTCTTGCTTGGATAATTCCGCTATTTGGCCTGCCCATTACCATTGTCGGACTGGTCATGTCCCTCAAGGGATTAAAATCTACCAGCCGCGGGATGGCGGTTGTTGGCCTCACATTGAGCATCATCGGTTTGGTTCTGACTATCGTCAACGCCTCCATCGGTGCTTATATGGGAGCCACTGGACATCATAAAATTGTAAATCAGATATTGCATCAGTGAGTCAACAATTCACTGTAGCCGCTGGCGGTTGGCGTATTCAGTTCCGCTTCGCAGTCCTCGGCTTTTGGTCCCGCGTGGATCAATTCTCGTCGGTATCAATGGCTGGCGTTGACTTCCACGCGTCGGCCTCCAGTTCAAACAGAAGATCGTTGCGGCAGATGCCGCACTGCGCCGCGATGAACGGCAGCGAACGCAAGTCCCGGGCGGCGCACCAGGCCGCGAACGCCGGAATGTCGGCGCGATTCTTGAAATAGACCGTGGCGCGGTTGATGTCCAAAAATCCAAAGCCGCGCGACGCCAAAATAGCTTCGATCACTTCCATCGTCTGATCCATTTGTCGGCGGAGGTTCCCCTGCCACAACGTCTGCCCGCCAGGCGCAATGCTGGCCGTGCCGGAAATCAAAAGACGCCGGCCGTGAAGCGATGAAATCTCCATGGCCCGGCTGAACGAACTGCCATAGGCGGGCGCGGGACATTGCAAGGGAGAGGCCACTTCCGCCATCTGCGCGGAGGCGTGGAGCGGTTGCATCGCCCAGGCGCCGGCCACCAGCGCGGTTCTGGCAGGATTCCGGCCGGAAACCCCCGTGCTGGCCGGCAACGATCCAGTGCGAAATTGGATGCGCGAATACGCTTGCGTTCTGGCCTTGTTGAATGCGCCGTACCACGACAGGAGATTATCGAGGTGAAACCAGGTCCGCACAAGATCGCCCAGGGAGAAACCGGCTAGTTCCAAGGCTGTTTCCAGATTCTCCAGCGTTTGCCGGAATTGATCGGGGCGCGAGACGGAACACATAACCGGCCCCAAGCCGCCCAGCAGACAATGTCGAATCCCGCCCTCTTCAAACATGGAACCGGCCACGCGACCGTTAAGCGTGATCGGGGTCACCTGGCCGGCGCTGAAAGCGAACGCCTGCATGCCGGCAATCGGCTGGTCATCGCACGCGGCTCCTTCCACCCAGGTGACCGGCCAGTCAATCCGGCCGAAAACCCGCCGCATGGCTTCGTCCGCCGCCGGATGGGCGCTGACAGAACCGTATATCATCAAATTGACCAACGTCGTATCCGCATCCCTCAGCGCGAGCGCCAGCCGGCTGAACATCTCCATCATCCCTTCCCCGGGCAGCGGTTTGACTGTGAAAGAAAACTCCGGACCAGGCGGCAGTTTCGCGGAAACGTCGGTTTGTGAATGGGCGCTCGAACCAGCCTTGGCGGACGAAATCACATTTATCACGTTGGAATAGACGCTGGCTCTTCCGGTGCGGTTACAACCAGAATTATTGGCGACTACTTCGGGAGCGCGGTCGTCTCGACCGCATCCGTCGGCGTCCCGCCGGCGGAATCCCCGGTCAAAACCGTTGCGCCATTTTGGTGAGTCTGCAAGCTCATCTCTAATGATTGGGGATTACAAACACGGGGGGACAGAATTTGGCTATTGCCTATTGGCAATTGGCCATCGGCCCCTGGCCCTGCCTTGATCCCAAACCCGGGGGGACAGAATTTGGCTATTGCTTATTGGCAATTGGCCATCGGCCCCTGGCCCTGCCTTGATCCCAAACACGTTGGGCAGAATTTTAGCCTTTAGCCTCAGTCTTTCCGCGCCCCCTCCCCCGGATATACGTCCGAGAAATTCTCGATAAATCCGAGAAATCCGGGCAGCCCGTTATCGCATAACTTTTAGCCTTCAGCCTTCAGCATTGTCACCCCTTCGGGGGTATTCAGCCGTCACACCGTCACAAATGTTGTCAATCAATCACTTGCGAAAACCCAACCTGTCACAAAAGCCGTCACAACCCGTAACCGGCCCCGTCACACCACCGATTTCAGGGTTTCACGGATTAAAGATGCGGAATGCTTTTCAGAATTCTCCTTTGTAAAAGCGCCAAGCCCGCATAATCGCATATTGTTTGTTTTCATAGGTCGGTCCCCTATATTCGATTCTGGATTTTCCGGCAATCGCCCCATCTTCACCTTTTGTATTTATTTTGGCATTTTTCGACGAGGTTCCTGTCCTCAACAGTTGGTGCGGCAGCCTTCATATCATCAGCTAGATTTGGGTTTACGCTGAGCCACCTCCCCAAAGCGTGGCGGAGGCGGCGACAGCGGTCCCAATCCAAACCCAGAATGGCCTCGGGAAGAATCGGCGCGAGAAGTTCCCAAGATTCGCCAGGGTAGTGACTCTGAGCAACAGCACGGTACACAGGGAAGAAGGCCCGTGCGATCAAGTTAAACGCGGGTTTTCCCGAGGTCTGAAGCCCAAGCGCAGTGAGCCAGAAAAGTGTGTGGAGAATCAAGGGATCAGGCACAGTGGCAAGCAATCGCGAAGCGAGCGCTTGCACGTCATGCCGATCACCGGGGATGGATCGGGATTGCTCAGGGGACAGCACCCACACCGCTAGAGCGAGCAGCGGGGGTGGAAGGTCTGCATCGCGAAGCGCCTTGGAGAGAGGGATGCGCAGTGCGTCGCGCCAAGCGGGCGAGGGTAGCCGGACATCACCACCCTCTAACCAGCTCAGGAGGCCACCAGTGATGGCTGGACCTGCCAGGGTGACAGATTCACGTTCCGCCACGGCACATTGCGCCTTAAGCATGGCGCCGCAGGTAAGTGCCCAAATTCTTTGGTCGCTTGTAGTTGCATGAAGGCTTTCCCAGAGGAGGCGCTGGCCAGTCTCGGGCATCGCCCAAGCGGCAGCATCGGAGGCGAGGCTTGGTTTGTGCGCCAAGAGGCGCGGGATTGCAGAGCGTTGCTCGTACCAGAGAGTAGGAATTTCCTCCGGTGTGAGCACGTCGGCGATAGCGTGGAGGAATTCGGTTGCACGTTCGCTTTCAGGGAGACCTCCAAGGAGTGCGATGACATCGGCCTGCTTGCGTTGCCAAAAGCCGCGAGCAGGGACGCTAAAATCGAATGGCACACGGCTGAAAGCAACAGCTTCCCGCGCATTCAGGAGAAAATAAGCAACACCCCATCCAGGATCGAGGCCGGAACTTTCCGTCGAGGCACTCAACCATGCGAGGCGATCGCGCTTAAGGCTGATGGCTTCTGTGGGCTGCGGAAATGCACGTGCAACTTGGGCAAGGCGGCTGCTTGGATCGTCTTCCTCGCTGTTTGGTGGCCCCAAAAAGCATTCAACGAAAGGTGCGAAGGCGCGCCGCGGCGTTTCCACGTCACTGCCGTACGAGAAAAGGAATTTTCGAAGCGGTCCGTTTGAACCCAAGCGCAGATCATCAAGCGCTGCAACCACCCAAGGTGCCTCTGGCGAACGCTGAGCGGTCATAGAATAATTTAGCACTACAGTAGGTGACCCACTACGTCCCCAGAGTCGCTGGCTGCTACGAGGTGCGACTTGGAGATCGAAGGACACACCAGCCAACCGTCGGTCTGCGAGGGACCCTGTCGAAAAAGAGAAGCTGCGCCGCATCCGAGGCCATTGTTGTGACCAGAGGCTAAAGATAGGAACCTCCCAAAGCCAGCTCATATCATCAAGCACAACGATGCTCTGATCGGGCTGCCCGTAGAGCAATTTAAGCAGGAACGCGGCGAAGGCGGGATTTTCCTCGGGACCGAAACCAATGGAGTCTGATGCGGAGAGGTTGAGTTGCTTCTGGTAATCAGCTAAGACAGGCGGTGTCGCGGGCCGGAGGCAGAGCTTGCGCAAGATGGAAAGGTCAGGTACGCGGGCAAGATCAGCTAGGTCGAGAAGCAGGGCGTGACTCCAGACGCAGCCGGGTCTAGGCATCTCAGGAGCAGGCCAAGTGCAAAACACCGCGTAATAATTGGTTTCAGGCACGGGCAGCCCAGTGTAAACAGCATCGAATCCTCGCACGTTCTCGGGCCCGGAGGCGTCGGTGACATTAGCGAGGAATTGGCTCACGCGCGGGGCAAGCTCGACGGACGCTGCGACAAGATTGTGGCCTTCATGGTAGCCAAAAAGGGCTTGTTCGACGTGGAATCGCTCAGACATCGGATCAACTTCCGGAGTTGAGGAGACCGAGAAGCCAACGCACGGGGCGCGTGATGTCGTTGGATCGGTGTGCACCGTCCACAAGGATGATGCGTTGGGATGGCCGGTCGAAAGCTGTTAGGCGTGTTATCTCCGCTTCTGTAGTGCCACCACCACGGGCACTCACACCAAAGACACGAAAGCGGAAGACATTCGGGTGGCTGCGTAAGAATTGGTCGAGCAAGGGCCAATTGATAGAGAGAAACCGGGTCGGGTCATTCGGTATTGCGGTCGCGGCACGCGGGCCCAAATGCGGAGCTTTTTCCACGAGTTCCCATGCCGAGAACATCACAGCTATGTTGAGCGGCTTTCGCTGGGGCCCAATATCGGCAATAAATTGGAGCAAGTCCACAAGCTTGACTTGTCGGGAGGCGTCTTCGAGCCGCCATTCAGGCTCGGGAACGGGAGCCGCAGGTGGTGCTGGAGCTACTGGAGCAAGTTCTATGAAGCCCGGGTCTTCGAGGATTGCGTGGTCTGCACTATGGTTGCAGTGTAAAAAGAGAAGCACTCCGCCGGCTTGCTGGAGCCTGTCACGAAAATCCAAAGGGAAAGAGCGCGTCACGAAATGGGCACCAAATGCTTCCCCGGCGAGGTCTGGAAGATGCAAACCTGCGGTTGTGCCGCTTGCCGGATGTCGCACAAGGAGTTGGTGAGGTGGGGGAGTTTGAAGGCGACTAGTATGTAATAGTTCCTCGCCGCGGAGCCATTGCTCTTTAAGAGGCTGAAGATAAGCTCGGTCAGCGGCGAGCTCGGAATGGAAAAGGCCTTCCGGGTCGTCTTGATCGTCAAGTACCACATCTAAGGCGACGAGGAAGTTGGTCTTCCCTGTGCCGGTTAGGCCAAGCATCACAATGGTGGAATCGGGCGAATTGCTCATAAGGGCCACGAAACCCTTGTAAAATGGGCTTTGTTGCCGTGTTGCCGATTTTCGGGACCTCTATCTATCAATCGTGCGTTTCCGGCCAGTTTTTCAGCAAATCGCCAAAAAAGGATGCACAAAAGCTGATTTGCGCCCTTTTCTGCATCCATTCGTGTGCTGCCAGCGTCTATGCTATTGGTATCGGCTAAAACGGACGATGCCATGTAGTGAAAATGCTTTTGATCACAGGCAGCCTTGTCCTGGCGGCTTTCAGCGCCATGCCGGCGGCGCAGCGGCCGCCGACTGTTTTTGAAAGCGCCGCCCTCCTGACCCCTCAAAATCCTGTTGACGAACTCGTTTTCGCCCGATTGAAAGAGTTGGACCTTCAGCCGGCCCGTGTCTGCTCCGACGCGGTCTTTGTCCGTCGCGCCTTTTTGGACGTCATCGGCACCCTGCCGAAAGGGTTCGAGGCCGAACAGTTCGTGCTCGACCGTAATCCGAACAAGCGCCGCCTCTTGATTGATCGCCTCCTGGAACGGGACGAGTTTGCCGATTACTGGGCCATGAAGTGGAGCGACCTGCTGCGGGTCAAGGCGGAGTTTCCGATCAATCTGTGGCCCAATGCCGCGCAGGCCTATCACCACTGGATCCGCGCCGGCATCAAGGACAACATGCCCTATGACCGGTTCGTCCGCGATCTGCTCACGGCCAGCGGCAGCAATTTCCGTGTCCCGCCCGTCAATTTCTACCGCGCCCTGCAAAACAAGGACCCGCAGGCCATCGCCAAAGCCGTCGCCCTGACGTTCATGGGAACGCGGGCGGAGAAGTGGCCCGCCGGCCAGTTGTCCGGCATGGCCGCCTTCTTCTCCGAAATCGGCTACAAGCCGACGGCCGAATGGAAGGAAGAGATCGTTCTTTTCGATCTGGCAAAGACCACCAACCCTCTGGCCCGGTCCGCGGCGTTTCCAGATGGAACCCCGGTCCGGTTGTCGCCGGAGCGCGATCCGCGGGAGGTTTTCGCCGACTGGCTGATTGATCCGAAAAACCCCTGGTTCAACCAAAATATTGCCAACCGCGTCTGGTCCTGGCTGCTGGGCCGCGGCATCATTCAGGAACCGGACGACATCCGCCCGGACAACCCGCCGTCCGATCCCAAACTTCTGGCTCTGTTGGAAAAGGAGTTGATCGCGTCCCATTACGACCTCAAGAGCCTCTTCCGCCTGATCCTCAACTCGAAAACCTACCAGCTTTCTTCGCTGCCCGCGACGGACAATCCCGAAGGGGCGGCCCACTTCGCGTTTTATCCGTTGCGCCGCCTCGAGGCGGAGGTTCTTATTGACGCCCTGGACCAGATCACCGGGACGACCGAGAATTACTCCAGCGCCATCCCGGAACCGTACACCTTCATTCCCGGAGACGTGCGCTCGATTGCGTTGCCGGACGGCAGCATCAGCAGTTCCTTCCTCGACATGTTCGGGCGTCCGCCGCGCGATACCGGCCTTGAATCGGAGCGCAACAATCGCCCGGCGGCCGACCAGCGCCTGCACCTTCTCAATTCGAGCCACATCCAGCTCAAGCTGGAACAGAGCCGGATGTTGCCCTACTTGATGCAATCCAACAAAACGCCGCGCGAGATTGCCGCCACCCTGTATCTGGGCATTCTATCGCGCTTTCCAACGGGGGATGAGTTGAAGATTGCGGAAAATTATTACCAGTCCGGCCAGGTGGGCAAACGTCAAGCGACAGTGGATCTGTCCTGGGCGTTGATCAACAGCGACGAGTTTCTTTACCGGCACTGAGCCGGAAACCCGGACCGGCCTTCAAAATGAAAGGCAAAGTGAAAATATGAGAATGCAACAAAATGCCGATGGCGAACCGTTCAAACCGTTTTCCGACGCCCTGATTTCACGCTTGCGCGACACTGCGATCTCCCGGCGCGAAGCGGTGCGGCGCGCCCTCCTTGGCGCGGGTGGCTTGCTGCTGGGCCACCATTTGTCTCTGCGCACTCTGGCGGCTGCCCCATCGGCCCAAGCCACTGCCAGGTCGGTCATCCAAATCTGGATGTGGGGCGGCCCGTCGCACCTCGACACCTTTGATCCGAAACCGGAAGCAGGCTCCGATTATTGCGGCCCCCTGGACCAGCCGATCGCCACCAACGTGGACGGAATAAGAATCTGCCAGCTCATGCCCCTGCTGGCCAAACAGGCCGAAAAATATTCCATTATCCGCAGCATGACCCACGGCAACAACGGCCACGAAACGGCCTCTTACATGGTTCAGACCGCGCGCCCGGCAGGGGAGCGTGATGTCTATCCATGCGCCGGCGCCGTGGTTTCGCTTTTCAAGGGGTTCAACGCGGACTATCACGGATTGATTCCTCCTTACATCGTGCTGACCGAACCGCAAGGACGGTTTTCCGAGGCGGGCTTTTTGGGATCGCGCTTTCAACCCTTCGCCACAGGGGGCGATCCCGCAAAAACGCCCTTCGCAGTGGAAGGCGTGGTGAGCGAAAGCATTTCCGAGCAGCGCCAAAAGGATCGGCGCCAGTTGTTGCACCAGTTGGACACGCTGGCCCATGTCCTGCCGGGCAACGCGGAACTGGCCGCCTCCGCCCAGGCTGAAAAAGAGGCGTATGACCTGATCCTGGGCGACGCGGGCAAAGTGTTCGATCTGGCCCAGGAGACAACCGAGTTGAGAGATCGTTACGGGCGCAACACTTTCGGGCAATCGTGTCTGGTGGCCCGGCGGCTGGTCGAACGCGGCGTCCCTTATGTTACCATCAACTACAAGGGCGGCTGGGATACCCACAAGGAGAATTTCCAAACCATGCGCCGCAGAGTGCCGGAAATGGACAAAGGCATGGCCTCTCTGTTCCAGGATTTGGCCGACCGCGGACTGTTGGACAAGACCATCGTGTGGTGGGGAGGTGAATTCGGCCGAACTCCCAAAGTCATGTGGGAAGCGCCTTGGAATGGTGGGCGCGGCCATCATGGCGAGGTCTTCTCCGCCTTGGTCGCCGGCGGCGGCTTCAAGGGAGGCCATGTCATCGGCTCTTCCGATGCCAAAGGGGAACAGGTCAAGACGCGGCCCGTCTATCCATGCGACCTTCTGGGCAGCATGTACGAACTGCTCGGCATTGATCCTGACGCGAAATTGCCGCATCCGGAAGGTTTGGATGTCCGTGTGACGCCCTCCGCCGCGGATGGGGTGAAACGGGGTGGCCGATTGAAGGAAATCATGTGAAAGCCTGTGGAGGCCCACGCGAATGACGGCCCTGTTTCGAAGGCATTTTATTTTGACGCTTGCGGGCCTGCTGGCGGTTGCCACGGCCCTGCGGGCGCAGCAGTCTTTCACCCCGCATGTTGGCTATGTTTTTCCCGCCGGTGGCCGGCAGGGCGCTTCATTCCAGGCGCAGGTGGGAGGACAGTATCTGGGCAACGTCAGCAACGTTTTTGTTTCCGGCGACGGGATTCAAGCCGACGTGGTCGATTACGTCAGACCGCTAACCGGTCAGCAGCTCAACCAATTGCGGGAGGAACTCAAGAAATTCCAGGAAAAAAGAGCCGAGGCCAAAACCCATCCTGCTTTGACCGCAGCGGACAGGATGAGGATGGCTGAAATCCGCGAGAAAATCGCCCAGTCTCAGAAGAGAATGGTCAATCCGGCGATTTCTGAAACCGTCACCCTCAAGATGACCATTTCTTCCAACGCCGAACCAGGCGACAGGGAGTTAAGGCTGGGAACGCCCATGGCTTTGTCCCAGCCACTGGTATTTTGCGTCGGCCAATTGCCCGAATTTAACAAGCCCGCCCCTCCCATTGTCAGCGAACCCCCGGCCGCCAACCGCCCGAGAAACGACAATGTCCAGAAAGCCACAGCACCCGTCGAATCACACATTGTGCTGCCGTGTGTGGTCAATGGCCAGATCTTGCCCGGCGGCGTGGATCGCTACCGCTTCCAAGCGCGCAAAGGGCAGCGCTTGGTCATCGCCGCGACAGCCCGGGAACTGATCCCGTATCTCGCTGACGCTGTTCCCGGCTGGTTTCAAGCTGTCCTCTCGCTTTACGATACCCAAGGCCGCGAAGTGGCCTACGCTGACCACTACCAATTTCATCCCGACCCGGTTCTCTTTTACCAGGTCCCCAGGGACGGTGAATACGTTCTCCAGATCAGGGATTCCATTTATCGTGGCCGCGAGGATTTTGTCTATCGCATCACCGCGGGCGAACTGCCGTTTGTCACCGCCCTCTTCCCTCTCGGCGGCCCGGCGGGCGCTCAAACCACCGTCCAGGTGACCGGCTGGAATCTTCCCGCCGCCACGCTGACCCAGGATGACACGGACTTTGCGCCGGGCATTTATCCGCTCTCCGTCCGCACGAAACAATGCGATTCCAACCGCCGTCCCTTTGCCGTGGATACCTTGCCGGAATGTTTCTCGCACAAACCAAACAACTCCAAGGCCACCGCCCAACGGGTCACTCTTCCCATCATCGTCAACGGGCGCATTGACAAACCGGGTCAGTGGGATGTATTCCGCTTCCAGGGCAGCGCCGGCGACGAAATCGTCGCCGAAGTTATCGCGCGCCGGCTGGATTCCCCGCTGGATTCCGTGCTAAAACTGACCGACGCCGCCGGCAAACAACTGGCCTTTAACGACGACTACGAGGACAAGGGCGCCGGTTTGCAAACGCAATACGCGGATTCCTATCTCCGCGTCACGCTGCCGGCTGCCGGCGCCTATTATCTCTATCTGGGAGACGCGCAACAGCAGGGCGGCCCGGACTATGCCTATCGCCTGCGCCTTGGTCCGCCCCGGCCCGACTTCGCGTTGCGACTTGTGCCCTCCAGCCTCTCTGTGCGCCACGGCATGTCCGTCCCCTTCACCGTCTATGCCTTGCGCAGGGATGGGTTTTCCAACGAGATCAGGCTGGCCTTGAAGGACGCCCCGCCGGGGTTCACCCTCAGTGGCAGCACTGTGCCCGCTGACAAGGACCAAGCCAGGCTTACCCTCATGGCTCCCACCGTCTCCGAAGAGCATGTCTTCAACCTCTCCGTGGAAGGGCACGCGCTGATCCAGGAACAGGAGGTCGTCCATCCGGCTGTCCCGGCTGAAGACATGATGCAAGCCTTCGTCTACCGGCATCTTGTTCCGTCAAAGGAACTGAAGGTCTCTCTTTTGGGTCGTTCCCAATTCAGGTTCGCCATGAGGATTCTTGATCCAACTCCCGTCAAAATTCCCGCCGGTGGAACGGCCGAGGTGCGGGTAAGAACATCCGCCCGCGCCTCCACTAACAATTTCCAACTCGAATTAAACGAGCCGCCGGATGGAATCTCCATTGCAAACGTCGCGCAGGGGGACGCGGAAACGAGAATTGTGCTGCGCAGCGACGCGGCCAGGATCAAGCCGGGGGCGACAGGGAACCTGATCGTCAACATCATGGCCAAAAGGCAGCGGGAGGCTCCGACCGGGGGAAAAGCGCAGGGAAATCAGCGGCTTGTTGCACTGGGCACGCTGCCCGCCATACCCTTCGAAATCGTCGCCCCTTGATTCAAACCTTATTTCGTCTGCTCCGTCCCTTTTTGGCTGGCAGTCTTGAAGGTCACGGAAACCGGCTCAAGTGGCACGCCCTTCTCGCTGGCGAAGCCGACGTAAGTCTCGGAGTTCAGCATAAACTCGTAAGTCCAATCCGGCTTGAGCTTGACCGGCACGGTCCAGACTTTGCGTTCGGCATCAAAATAGGCGCCTTCGCCTGTCTTGGGACAATGGGCGCCGCCGCCCACCAGCGCCCAGGACCTGTCGGCCATGGGCCGGTCAAAGACCACTTGGATGGAGGTCAAGTCTGGATCAACGTCTTGCGCTCCGTTAGCGGGTATCATGGAAACCACTTTGGGTCGATCGACGGCCAAATAAGTCTTGGGCACAGGCTGCGTCTTCGGGAAGTTCTTTGCCGACTCTGCAAAAAATGCGATCAGGCGGGGCGAGAACTCCTCCAACGTTGGATACTGCTCCCGGTGCGCCTCATACTCCCCCATAAGGTCCGACATCTCCCGCATCCAGAGGAATCCATTCCCCTTCTCGGCCTGAATGGCGCGCCGGGCGGCCTCCTCCCCTTCATATTGGCGCAGATAACGGATGACGCACACGCGGACAAGTGACTCCTTCAACAGCGTTTGTCCGTTGTTATAGGCTTGGGAACGCATCCGGTCGGCAACGTGCTCAAAGAGGGCGTCCCCTGACGGTTGAAGTTCGGCCTGGTGGCGCTCGATGAGTGGATTGGCATAGGAATGGCAGAATTCATGGACGACCGTGCCCAGCGCCTGGCGCGTAAATTCGGGCAAGCCCTGCTGATCGGTCTGCCACACGCCGAGAATGCAGTAAAGTTCTTCGTGGCCGTCCGCAGCCCGGAAATGCGGGCCATAGCACCCGCCGCCATTGAGCAATCCAAGCGCGACGGTGAAGCTGGCCTGCGGCCGCTGGCCAAAATAACCATCGAACCACTCGATATGGGCCTCCTTCTCAAGGAGTGTCTGCATGCGCTCCTCCGTGATCTGGTAGAGCGGACGGTGCTGCTCGATGAACTTCTGGAAAGAACTGTCTTTGACAAACTGCCGCGCCGCCGCCAGGAAATTGCTCGCGTCGGGAGCAGTCCAGCGTCGGTCCAGCCCGTCAGGCCAGGGTTCGAGCGGAACCCTGAGCTTGAGGTCCTCCGCATCGGTCAAATGGATCGCCATGCTCATGACGGCATCATAGGAAACGCCGTGGGTGTCGCGCAGTTCCTGCGCCAGATTGACCACCGCATGGCCGCGAAACTTCCCAAATTGCTTCTCCGCGTCCCCGGCATAGGATTCCACCGCATTCTCCATGTTGTACTCCCGGTTGCCAGCCAGGCGAAAGATGAGGCTCAACAGTTCCACGCGCGGATCCACCACCACCCGTAGCGAGTGGACGGAGCCGGGAGCCGCCGGGCTGGCGGCGCGGTTGGTGGTCTCGGCGGCTGTCACAGCCGCCTGAGCCAGCCCGGCTGCCGCTGCGATGACTACGACAAACAGATGCATCGATTTCATAGTTTTGATAGGCGCTACGGTTCTTTCGGACAGTTTCCATTCGTTTCCATATTCGCAAGGTCCTCCATACTTTACTTGGGAAATGACAGTGAAAGGTTGCATTATTTATTCAAAACAGTCCACCTCGGAAAGGCGGAAGGGGTTGAGCGATCGGATCAAGGAAAGGCCTCTCAAAAATAATATTCTTTTCGGGCTTGACAGATCCGGCCGCATAAGCCATATTTATCCCATTAGATTAGTAATATAAGTTTGCCATGAAACTCACGTCGCGCTGCGAATATGCCATGCTGGCCCTGGTGCATCTGGGGCGGCAGAAGACCGAAGGGCTTGTGTCGGTCGATGCGATTGCGCGCACCCAGAATATTCCCCCCAAGTTTCTCGAACAAATCATGCTGGCGCTCAAACGGGCCAAATATGTGCGCAGTGCCAAGGGCCGGCGGGGCGGTTATCAACTGGCCAAATCCGCGGATAAAATCACACTGGCGGAAATCGTCCGGTTGTTTGACGGCGCGCTGGCCCCCACGGAATCCGTCAGCGAACACTTTTACGAGCCTACGCCCATCGAAAGGGAAGACAAGCTCGTTCGCGTGTTCCGGGGTATCCGCGACTATGTCTCGGAAAAACTGGAAACGACGACGATTGGAGACGTGTTGTGAGCTGTTTTTTTGCCTTAATTATGACTAACAAGATAGGAGAACTATTATTATGAGTGCCATCCATACCATCACCATTCTTGGAGGCCGGGGCAAGTCCGGCGCCCGGGAAGCCATCGACCGCATTGATTTGCGCATGGGCGACGTGGTCAGCATCGTCGGACCGACCGGATCGGGCAAGACGACGCTGATCAATGACATCGAGCTGTTTGCCGATGCCAATACGCCGACCGGCCGGCGGATTCTGATCAATGGCGAGCGGGCCCCGGCGGAATATCGCGATGACCCGTCCCGGAACCCCATCGCCCTGATTACCCAGCACACGACCTTCCTCTCCGATCTTCCGGTGCGCGAATTTCTGACCACCCACGCCCGGATTCGCAGCGCGCCCGGGGCGTCCATTGATGGCGCGCTGGAGCGCACCCTTGCCTTTGCCAATCAATTGACCGGCGAACCGATTCTTGTTGACAGCAGGATGACGGAACTTTCCGGCGGCCAGACGCGCGCGCTGCTGATTGCCGACGCCACAATCATCTGCAACACGCCCATCGTGCTGTTGGACGAGGTCGAGAACGCGGGCATCCATCGCACCCGCGCCCTGGAGTTGCTGCGCGAGTACCGGAAAATTTTCATCTTCGTGACGCACGACCCCCGCATCGCGCTGCTGTCCGATTACCGCATCGTGATGCAGGGCGGAATCGTTACGGGGGTGCTGCACACGGATGAAAACGAGCGGCGGTTTGCGGCCCATGTGAGCCGGCTGGACGACGTGCTTTCAAAGTTGCGCGACCAAATGCGCCGGGGGGACCGGCTGGCCTCGCCCGAACTGGAGGCTTTGCCATGCAATTGACCATTTGCGCCGGACCGGCCACAACCGGCAAAACATCGGTGCTCCGGCATGTGATTCGCAAACTTCAGTCCGCCGGCAAGCGCCCGGCCTTTCTGAAAATCGATGTTCAATACGCCGAGGAGGACGAGCAGTTCGCCCATGAGTTCGGCATCCCCACGCGGAAAGTGTACTCCGGCGAATTGTGCCCCGATCATTGCAACGTCATGGTGCTGGGAGACGCGCTGGAATGGGCGCGCCGGGAGAACTGCGACTTTTTGTTTGTGGAAACGGCGGGCTTGTGCCTGCGGTGCTCGCCCTACGTCGATGGCGGGTTGGGCATCATCGTGCTGGAAGCCACCAGCGGCATGAACCTGCCTCTCAAGGTCGGACCGATGCTCTCACTGGCGGATGTGGCGGTGGTGACCAAGATTGACCGCGTTTCGCAAGCCGAGCGCGAAGTGTTTCGCGCCCGGATCCAGAATGCGGCTCCCGGCGTCCGCATTCGCGAAGTCAACGCCCTTTACGGCATCGGCATCGACCCCTTGATGGACCATGTCCGGGCCACCCCGGAAGCGGGTCCGCATTTGTTATTGAGAGGCAACCCTCCCGTGGGCACCTGCACCATTTGTGTCGGCAAAAAGGAGGTCGGCTGGCAATCCCACTTTGGTGTGGTGCGCGCGCTGGAAAATCAGACCTTCTACCGCGGAGAGTAAATGAGCGCCCGGCGAATATACCTCGACAATTCGGCCACCACGCCGCTCGATCCCCGGGTCGTTCAGGCAATGCATCCTTATCTGGACACCGTCTTCGGCAACCCGTCCAGTTTGCATCGGGAGGGACGCCAAGCGCGCGAATGCCTCGACCGCGCGCGCGGCCAGGTGGCCGCGCTGTTCAACGCCGACCCTGGCGAAATCTTCTTTACCGCCAGCGGCACTGAATCCGACAACCTGGCATTGACCGGAATCATTGACGCGCTTGGCGGGCATGAAAATCATGTCATCACCAGTGCCATCGAGCACCCGGCTGTTCTTGAAACCTGTCGGAGCCTTGAACGGCGCGGTGTGGATGTGACTTGCCTCCCATCTGATTCCGACGGGCTGATTGATCCGGACGAACTGGCTGGCGCTTTCCGTCCAACCACCCGCCTGGTCTCCGTCATGGCCGCCAACAATGTTGTTGGCACCGTGCAGCCGATCAACGAACTGGCGCGCATTGCCCATGATCACGGTGTGCCGTTCCATACCGATGCGGTGCAGGCTGCCGGCAAAATCCCCATCAACGTTCGCACCCAGCCCATCGGCCTGTTATCGCTCGCCGCGCACAAAATCCACGGCCCAAAGGGCGTCGGCGCCCTCTTCGTGCGCGCCGGCATTCCCATCGCGCCCATCCTTCACGGCGGCGGACAGGAACGCGGATTGCGCTCCGCCACCGAGAATATGGCGGGCATCGCGGGGCTTGGATGCGCTGCTGAAATCGCCCGCGCGGAAATGTCCGCAGAGGCCGCGCGGTTGGTGAAGCTGCGGGATCGCATCATTGAAACGGTGGCTGCCATGCTTCCCAACGCCTATCTGATCGGCCACCGTCATCGGCGATTGCCCGGCCACGTATGCCTCGGCTTTGACGGAATGGAAGGGGAGTCCATCCGCTTGTTGCTGTCCCTGGATGAAGCCGGGATCGCGATTTCGACAGGCAGCGCCTGCAGCGCGCATCGCGGCAACCAGCCGTCGCATGTGTTGCAGGCCATGGGGTTTGATCCTTTCCGCGCCCGCGGTTCATTGCGCGTCACGCTCGGCCGTTTCAACACCGACGCCGATGTGGAGGCCTTCCTGCGGATCCTGCCCGAAAAGATCAGAGAGTTGCGGCCCATCGCCACGTATCCCATCACCAACAACAACAAAGGAGTTTGATATGACACTAACTGTGAAAGACCTGCCCGGACTTGACTGCGGAGCGTGCGGCTTCCGCACTTGTGAAGCCCTCGCGGAACAATTGCCAGGCGACCAGGCGTTGCTGAAGCGCTGTATCTATTATTCGGACAAGGAAAAAATGGCGACGCCAACTCTTGTGGCAAAACCGCCTGCGCCTGCGCCGACGGCTTGCGGCTCGTGTGCGGTCGCTTCAGCCCCGAAAGGTGCCAACCCCTGGCAGGACAGCCTGGGACGGGACGTTGATTTTTACCTGGACCATTTCCCCACGGAGCCTGGCCCGCGCGAAATCATCATTCCGCACAACCCGATGCTCACTCGCGAAATGAACATTCAACCCGGCGACGTCCTCATTGGGCGTCCGCTCGGCATGTCCTGTGGTTGTCCCATCACCCACTGCGGGGTCGCCATGCAGGTGGATCCTCGCACTGGCGTCATCGTCTGGTGTGTCACCGGCCCGTTGCGTCCGCGCCTGGAAGGTTTCAAGGACCTCGGCTATTACATTGCCGAAGGATACGAGGGCTTGGTGCATAAAAAGCGTTGCGATCTCAAAATTGGAATGCGCTACTTCTTCCAGCCCACCATGTGCATGTTGCAATGGCGGCACAGCGGTCTGATCAACTACCTGAACCGCACAGGCGACGCCCTGCAAATCCGCGTTGAAGGATTGTGGATCGGTTGACACCCTCATCCACCGTCTTTTCAGATGGCTAAAATTAGCCGTTTCCTCACTGAGGCAGCGAAAACCAGCTACATGTTGCTGGTCTGTTGCCATTTGTGTTGCCAACTAACTCGTTGACTAACAATAGTGTAGCCGATGTTGCCGGTTTTTTACACCGATACCATCTCCTGCCTTGCTGGCGATTGGAACTTTAACGGCCGCAACTCAGGCAGGCCGTCTTTGACGGGAAATCCACGGTAGGTGACAATCTCTCGAACCCTGGCCCGATGGAACTGGTTATGGCACCACGGAGTGTCGCCACACCGAATAGGGGCCACCCGGCATTTTTGCCCGGTGTCAATTGCCAAAGAGAATGCCTTGGGCCAGGGGAAGGTCCGAAGAGTAATTGATCGTTGCCGTCTGGCGACGCATGTAATTCTTCCAGGCGTCGCTGCCACTTTCCCGGCCGCCGCCGGTTTCCTTCTCGCCGCCAAAGGCCCCGCCGATTTCCGCGCCGCTTGTGCCAATGTTGACGTTGGCGATGCCGCAGTCGCTGCCGCAATTGGAAAGAAAGATCTCCGCTTCGCGCAAGTCATTGGTGAAAATGGCCGAACTCAATCCTTGCGGCACCGCGTTGTGCCAGGCGATTGCTTCCTCCAATTTTCGGTAGGGGATGAGGTAAAGGATCGGCGCGAACGTCTCTTCCGCGACGATTTTGAAACGCGCTTCCGCCTTGGCCAGACAAGGCGTCACGTACCGGCCTCCCGGGTATTTTCTTCCGGTCAACGGCTCGCCGCCGTAGAGTATTTCTCCGCCCTCCTTGCGCAGCCGCCGCAAGGCCTCCTGCATCGCGTCCACCGCCGCCGGATTGATCAGCGGGCCCATCAGCGTTCCGGCGTCCAGAGGGTTGCCGACCGTCACTTGCGCATAGGCCCCGACCAGCCGTTGCGTCAGGTCCGCTTCGATGGATTGATGAACAAAAACCCGGCGGGTGGTTGTGCAGCGCTGTCCGGCCGTGCCCACGGCGCCAAATAAAATGGCGCGGGTGGCCAGGTTCAAATTGGCCGAAGGCGCGACGATGACGGCGTTGTTGCCGCCCAGTTCGAGCAGGACGCGGCCCAGGCGGCGCTGGACTTTTTGGCCGACATCGCGGCCCACGCGGGTCGAACCCGTAGCGGAAACCAATGGGATGCGCCGGTCCCGGGCCATTTTTCCTCCAATGGCTTCGCGTCCGCCGATCACCAAACTAAAAACAGCCGGATCGATGCCGTTGGCGCGGCAAATGCGTTCGGCAATCCTGATGGCGGCGATGGCGCAAAGGGGGGTCCGCCCCGACGGCTTCCAGAGCGTGGCGTCTCCGCAGACGGCGGCCAGGGCGCTGTTCCAGGCCCAAACGGCGACGGGAAAATTAAAGGCGGTGATGACGCCGACGATCCCCAATGGATGCCACTGCTCCATCATGCGGTGTTGCGGGCGTTCGGAAGCGATGGTCAAGCCGTGGAGTTGACGGGAAAGGCCGACCGCAAAATCGCAAATATCAATCATCTCCTGCACTTCGCCTGCGCTTTCCGCCAAAATCTTTCCGGCTTCCAGCGTGAGCAATCTGCCGAGATCGGTTTTGGCCGCGCGCAAGGCGTTGCCCAACTGGCGGATAACATTCCCGCGTTTCGGCGCCGGCAGGGTTTGCCAGACTTGAAACGCCTGGCCGGCCCGCTCGACCGCCCGCTCGTAATCGGCCGCGGCGGCCGTATGCACGCGCCCCAATTCCCTTCCATCTATGGGGGAAATGCTTTTTAAAACCGGTCCGCTGCCGATCCATTCGCCGCAGAAAACGCCGGCGTTCTCCAGTCGCAAACCGAGTCTTCTGAAGAGGGCGGAGGGTGGTGTTTTCATGCCAGGCCCAGACGGCGGCACTCGCCATCAATTATGTCCACGGCTTCATCAATCACGCTGCCTTTCAAATCGAGCACGGGGCGGAGGCGGATGGAACGTTCGCCGCCACGCAAGACCAGCAGGCCGAGTTCATAGGCGCCGGTCCAGAAGCGGTCGCGCATTTCCCGGTTGGGCAGGTCGAAGGCCAGGAGCAGGCCGCGTCCCCGCACCGCGGTGAGGACGGAATGTTTCGCAGCCAGCTTCTGCAATTCCGCCAGAAGGCAGGCCCCCTTGTCCCGCGCATTGTCCACCAGCTTCTCCTTTTCGATGATCCGCAAAAGATGCGTCGAACGGACATAATCGCAAAAGTTGCCGCCCCAGGTCGAACTGATGCGGCCGGGCAACCGGAAGACGTTGTCCCTGACTTCATCCAGCCTCGGTCCTGCCATGACCCCGCACACTTGCGCCTTTTTCCCGAACGCCAGCAGATCAGGCAAAACATCAAAGTGCGCGCAGCACCAATTTTTCCCGGAAATGCCCATGCCGGATTGCACTTCGTCGAAGACAAGAAGGATGTCGCTCTCATCGCAAATGCGGCGCAGCGTTTTGAGCCATTCACCGCGAAAATGATTGTCCCCGCCTTCCCCCTGCACCGGCTCAATGATGATGGCTGCAATGTCCACGCCCCGCGCGGCGATGATTTGGCGAATCTGCGCCTCGGCCCGTTTTTCCTTTTCGATGACATTTTGCCGCCGCTCCTTCCCGGGCAGGGAAAAGTCGATGAAAGGATTGCTGACGCGCGGCCAGGGGAATTTGGCGAACAAATCGGTTTTGCGCGGATCGGTATTGGTCAGGCTCATGGTGTAGCCGCTGCGACCGTGAAACGCGCCCGCGAAATGAAGCATCTCTGTGCCGCGTTCGCCCCGTCCGGCGGCGAGATTCTTTCGCACTTTCCAATCCATGGCGGCTTTGAGCGCGTTTTCCACCGCCAGGGCGCCGCCATCGATGAAAAAATACCGGTTCAATTGTGGGATTCCCATGACGCGCGCAAAAGTTTGCACGAACGTCGCGAAAGTGACTGAATAAACATCCGAACTGGCGACCTTGACCCTGGCCGCGGCCAGCAAATCCGCCTGCACCGGCGGCGAATCGAACCAGGGATGGTTGAAGCCCACCGGCATCGAGGCGAAGAACGAGTAGAAATCAATCAGACTGCGCCCGGACACCGCATCGATCAGGCGCGAACCGCGGCTTTTTTCCAGATCAACCACCAATTTAAAGCCATCGACGAGGATGTGCTTTTCCAGTTCGGCAATCACCCGCTCCGGCGCGATGACATCTCCGGCGCTTGAGGCGGCATTGCTCGCCCGTCTTTTAGATCGCTTTTCTTTCACCGAATCCATCAGTTGCATCATGCCAGAATAACGATGGCCATTCGGATTACGAGCCGGAAACCGCCCAAAAAAGAGCTTTACAGGCACTTTGCTCCTATCTAAACTGTTCTTTCATAACAGAATTGATTGATAGAATAATATGGAAAAAGGAAAGACGATAATGGGCTTTCAGCTTCACGAACGGGACACAGGCTCCGCGGACGTGCAAGCGGCTCTTTTGACCGAGCGAATTAATCACCTGACCGAGCATTTGCAGAAGAACATCAAGGACCACAGTTCCCGGCGCGGTTTGCTGAAAATGGTCGCGCAACGCCGTCGTTTGCTGGATTATCTCCATCAGACCGACTTGCCGCGCTATCAGTCGGTTACAAAGAAACTGAAGCTTCGGCATTGATTTTGTCCTTCTTTCCCTGGAAATTGGAGATTATCCCGACCATGGAAATGGTTCTAATGATTTCATTGGGCCGGAAACGCGACCGGCCCAGTGCAATGGATTAAATTCGCGGCATTATGTTTCGCCGACTTGGGAAATTTCAATCAGGTCCGGCTCAGTGGCGGTTGACCGGGGTTGATTGAAGTTCCTCTAAGTCGGCGGGCTTGAAGGATATATATTATGGCAGAACGAGTAACGGCTCAAGTTGGGGCCAAGCAGATTCATATCGAGACAGGCAAACTGGCCAAACAGGCCGACGGCGCGGTCACGGTGCAACTGGGTGAAACAATCGTCATGGTGGCGTCAGTGGCGGCGATCAAGGCCAAGGCAGGCCAGGAGTTTTTCCCGTTGACCGTTGATTACCGCGAAAAGGCGGCGGCCGCGGGCAAGTTTCCGGGGGGCTATTTCAAGCGCGAAGGGCGCCCCACGGAAAAGGAAATTCTGACCAGCCGTTTGACCGACCGGCCGATACGCCCGCTTTTCCCGAAAGGCTGGTTCAACGAGGTGCAGGTGCAAAGCATTCTCCTGAGCGCGGATGGCGAAAATGATTCGGACATCTTGAGCATCATCGGCGCTTCGGCTTCGCTGGCCGTCAGTGACATTCCCTGGGACGGCCCGCTGGGCGCACTGCGCATCGGCCGGGTTCAGGGGAAATTCGTGGCCAATCCCACCCACTCCGAACAGCTCGAAAGTGATCTCGACCTCGTTTATGTGGGCAACACCGCCGATGTTGTCATGTTCGAAGGATCCGCCCGTGAAATATCGGAGGCTGATTTCATCGCCGCGCTTCAGTTTGGACACGAGTGCTGCCAGCCGCTCATCCTGGCGCAGAAGGAATTGGCCGCGCGCGGCGGAAAAAAGAAGCGCGAAATCACCACGAGCATCGTGCCGGAAGACATTTTGCTCGAAGCCAAACAACGGGCCGGGGAGCGCATGGTGCCGGCTTTGCTCACCCATAAAAAACTCGAACGCGAGGCGGCCGTCAAGGCGCTGACCGATGAAGTCGCCGCCGATCTCGTGGCTAAATTTGGCGCGGAGAAAGTGACCGAATCCGTGCTGCGCGAAGCCTTTTATTACATCCAAAAAGAAACGGTGCGCCATTTGATCATGAACGAAAACAAGAGGCTCGACGGCCGCGGCTTCGACGATATCCGGCCCATTATCTGCGAAGTCGGCTTGCTGCCCCGGGCGCATGGATCGGCCTTGTTCTGTCGCGGCGAGACCCAGGCCGTGACGCTGGTGACGTTGGGAACGACGGAGGACGCCCAGGAATTTGACTCCTACACCGGCGGAGAGACGGAAAAAAAATTCATTCTGCACTACAGTTTTCCAAACTACTCGGTGGGGGAAACAGGGCGCATCAGCGGACCGGGCCGCCGTGAAATCGGCCACGGGGCATTGGCGGAACGATCCATTGAACCGATGCTGCCGCTGGCCACTTATCCTTATGCCGTTCGCGTGACGAGCGAGATCATGGAATCCAACGGCTCGAGCTCCATGGCCACAGTTTGCGGCGGCACTTTGGCGTTGATGGATGCGGGTGTGCCCATGACACGGCCCGTCGCCGGCATCAGCATCGGCATTTGCGCCGAGCATGATGAAATGGACAAAATCAGCCGTTACAAACTGCTGACCGACATCATCGGCTGGGAGGATGCCTTCTGCGACATGGATTGTAAAATCGCGGGCACTGAAAAAGGCATTACTGGTTTTCAGCTTGACCTGAAATTGCGCGGCTTGCCGCACAGCGTCATGGCCGAGGCCCTGGAGAAAGCCCGGGCCGGCCGCCTGACCATCCTGGGCATCATGGCCCAGACGCTGGCCGAGCCCCGGAAAGAAATGAGCAAATACGCCCCGCGCATCGTGCAGGTGAAGATCAATCCTGAGAAGATCGGGGCCCTCATCGGGCCGGGCGGCAAGAACATCAAGCGGCTGGTCGAGGAGTCCGGTTGCGAAATCAACATCGAAGACGATGGCACTGTCAATATTTATTCCGTCTCGGAGGAGGGCATGAAGATCGCCCGCGGCGCGATTGAAGGCATGACGGCTGAGGCTGAGATCGGCAAGCTTTACCGGGGCAAAGTGGTCACGATCAAGGAGTTTGGGGCGTTCGTGGAATTTTTGCCTGGCAAAGACGGCTTGGTCCATATCAGCGAGCTGGCCAATTTCCGTGTCAAGCAGACCGAAGACATTGTCAAACTGGGCGATGAAGTCTGGGTCAAATGCCTGGGCGTTGATGAAAAAGGCCGGGTGCGGCTTTCGCGCAAAGCAGCGATGGAAGACCGCGAGCGCGAGATGGCGCCCAAGGCGTAACGAGGCATCCAGTTTGCAGCGGTGCCGGGAACGGGGCCGGGGAGAGGACGTTGTGCGCGGTCCTTTTGAGAAATGTGGGGATGGCTTGATTGGGTGTTGTGTCGGGCCCGTGCCTCGAAATCGGCGCGCAACGCCGACACTGCAACCATTAAATTAAGGCGCTACCGAAATGTGGAAGAAGTTGACGCCGTAGCGAATCTATGGCATAATATAAGTTGGTAGTATGTTATCGTGGCGTTCAGATTCTTTGGCGGTTCTGGCTCTGGCGGCGGGCGTGTTATCGCCCTGGGCCATGCCTCCATCCGCCCGGGCCGGTGACAAAATCGAGTTTTCTGCTCCAGGCGCTTCGCTGGGGGTTCCCCAACTGGTGCGCGATGATAAGGAACCACCCAAATCCGAGATCCAAGCGCCGATGCAGCCCGATGACGTGCTCCCGCAAGGTATGCAGGGTTCATCAGAGATTTTGATCATCTCCACCCCAGTCGGGAAGGACATCAAGAAATGGGACTCAGCTTTCACAGACGACCGGGATGACAATACCGATGCAGATGGTCGTTACGACAATCTGGAAGCCAGGCCGCGGCCAATCAATGGCGCAACCAACCGGTGGGATATGCCCGGTGGATGGAATCCGGATGCCGGAAGCATTTTCTCCGAAAGGGGAAGAGATGACGCCGCGAGCCAGGACCCCCTTCGTGCCCGGTTGGAGGCGGTGAACACAGTGGGAAGAACCGATTACCAAAAGGATGAATATTACACCAGGCATTCTCCCGATTCAGACCAAGACCCAGCATGGTCCCGCAGCATTTTCCATCATGGATCACCTGGTTTGGACCGGATGCGGCAGGGACAATTCGTGCCATTATATGAAGAAATGAGGACGGTCAACGAGCAGTCCGGTCAGGAATATTCCTCGGCGCGCCTCTCCAGTGCATCGAACGACCTGCCGCGTGATTCCACGTTGCCTCCCGCCGCGGCCGGACACACCTCGCAATGGGACGTTGCGCGCGGCAGTACGCCGGACGAACCGGCGAGCGCGCCCCGAACATTCCACCCGGCGGAAACAAAGTCAGTGAGCCAAAATCCCGACACATTCGCGCGGCAGCAACCGCCGGCCTCGCCTCCAGGCCAGGTCCAGTCACCTCCCGCGATTCTGCCTTTCCCCAAAAAGCCAAGCTCCGTCCTTCAGTGAAATGGGGAAGTGACGGGGGGATGAGGCATGGCCGGTCTGCGGGGTGGATCCCTACGCGTTGAAATACGAAGATTTATCTTTATTTTTCCCGCTGGAAATGCTTTAATGGCAGTCACCGAACAGAAAGTACGGTCCCAAAGCGACGGATGATCCAGAATGTGGATATAACAGAATTTTTCTCACAGTGGCAAAGCGTTTGACAACAGGAAAAAATATGAAGGCTAAGAAACCGGTTCCGCCACCTTTGGCGAAAGGCCAACTTTGGAAGATGGACGATAAACACATTGAAATCATGGAAGTGGGCAAGACTCTTACGCACTACCGCCTCTTTCAAAGTCAAAAGCGCGTGCCGATTAGTTTGGGGGGGATCGCCGCAGTGCAGGCTTACTTGAGGACCAATGGCGCCAAATTGATCAGAAAGTCTTCTCCTCTTAAAACGGCTTGAGGGCCCGATGGGCGCTGGACCGGTCCATGTCGGATTCCAAGCGTTCTGCTCTGGTGGCCTGTTTCCGGGTTGAGCCGCGTACTGTTTTGGGACGCGAATCCAAAGACTGGACAATCAAGACGCCCCCCGTCCAATCGTTCGGCTTGCTGAAGGTGCTTACCCAGCGTGCGTCTGGCACTCAAAGTGCTTTATCGCAAGGTGTTTCTGTCCAGTTTCCCGGGCTGGCAAAGTCAGCCTGTGGCATTTGGGCAGGAGCAAATGAATGATCGCGGCGCATGACAATGTCAAATGGTCAACACGTCACACATAGAAGTTCGGGCGCTTTTGGCGCGGCAACAGTTGCTCAATCAGCGGCAGCACAAACGCCTCGCCCGCAGAATCCACGATGAGATCAGCCAAAAGATGACCCTGCTGGCTTTGCAATTATCGCTGGCGGCATCGGAAAGCAGCGCGCCTGCGAACTGGCCCACGAAGTGCAAAGACTGGGCCAGCCTTGTGATGGAACTCGGACAATCGGTTCGGGATATCACCAACGAATTGCAACCTCGAATTCTCGATGAGTTTGGGCTGGTCGCCGCTTTGCGCTGGTTCGCGCAGTCTTCGGCCAGCGATATCTGCTGCACCTTCATCGCGCCGAACGAGGACATTTCTCTGGCGCCGTTTGCGGCTAATGAATTATTCGGAATCTGCCGCGAGATTGTCACGGAGATCCTTGTGCCAGGAGTGGCGCGCGTCGAGATTGAATTGGATCAGAAGGATGGAACGGTGCGCCTGCATTTGCGGGCCAATGACAACGGGCTTGCAATGGAACTGATAACCGAAAAGGCGCTGGATGCCATTGCCATACATGACCGGCTGCTCTGCCTGGACGGCACGGTCGAATTGATCCATTCGGCGGATGCCGGTACCGTGGTCACGCTGTCGGTGCCAGCCAGTCGTCCCGTGGCCTGCGGCATCCGCTGAACTACATCAGATTTACCGGGTCAATATCGACCGTCATCGCAACCTCTTCGGGCAATGTGAGAGAAGCGATCAATCCCGCCAGCCTTTGGCTTAACCGCGTCATTTGCCGCGTTCGCAACAGGATGTGAAAGCGGTGCTTGCTTTCGGTGCGGGCGAGCGGGGCGGGAGCCGGCCCGGCCAAAATCATGTCTGGAAACGCCCCGGACCATTTCTCGATTTCGCGCCTCACATGGGTGGCCGAAAATTTGACCTTTTCCTCGTTGCGCCCCTTGAGCAGGAGCAAAGCGATCCGGCTGACCGGCGGATAATTGAGTTGCCGGCGAAAATCAATTTCCTGTTCGTAAAACCCGGCAAAATCATGGCGGCGGGCATATTGAATGGCCGGATGAAAGGGGGTGAAGGCCTGGACGAAAACCTCCCCCTCCACCTCGCCCCGTCCCGCCCGGCCCGCCACCTGCGTCAATAATTGAAAGGTCCGTTCTCCCGCGCGAAAGTCCGGCAGGTGCAAACTCAAGTCCGCGTAAATGATCCCGACCAGGGTCACGTTGGGAAAGTGCAGGCCTTTGGCAATCATTTGGGTGCCGACCAGCAAGTCGATCTTCCCGGTTCTGAAATCACCGAGGATGCGGCGGTAATCTTCCTTGCGCTTCAAGGTGTCCGAATCCATGCGTCGAATGCGGGCGTTGGGAAAGAGTTTGGCCAGGGTGGCCTCGACTCTTTCGGTGCCCAAACCGGCATAGCGAATGGCGGGGTTGCGGCATTTCGGATCCGGGCAAACGGCCGGCGCAACGGCCTCGTGGCCGCAAATATGGCAGCGCAACTTGCCGGCCTGCCGATGGTAGGTGAGCGACAGGCTGCAATTCGGGCACTGGGCCACGTAACCGCAGAGAGGACATTGCAACGAGGTGGCAAAGCCGCGCCGGTTCAAAAACAGGAGGGTTTGTTCCCTGCGATCCAGGCGGCTGAGAATGGCCTCCTTGAGTTCGGGGGAAAGGATGGGTGTTCCCTTTTCGTGGCGCGCGACCTGGCGCATATCGACCACGCGCACCACGGGCATTTTTTTATGATCGGCGCGGATTGGCATTTCCAGGAGCCGGTATTTGCCTTTCTCCACATTGTAAAAACTTTCCATGGAGGGCGTGGCCGAGCCCAGCACAACCACCGCATCTTCCATCCGGGCGCGCACCACCGCGACGTCGCGGGCATGGTAACGAGGGGACTCCTCCTGCTTGTAGGACTGCTCGTGTTCCTCATCCACGATGATCAGCCCGAGAGGATCGACGGGCGCAAAAACGGCGGAACGCGCGCCAATGACGATGCGGGCGCGGACCTGGCGAATTTTGTGCCATTCATCATGGCGCTCGCCCGCGGACAAATGGCTGTGCAACACCGCCACCAAGGTTTGCAGCGGGCCGGAACTGAACCGGGCTTTGAATCGCTCGACCGTCTGCGGTGTCAACGAAATCTCCGGCACCAGGACAATCGCCCCCCTGCCCTGTTGCAGGCTCCGGGCGATGGCCTGCAAATAAACTTCCGTCTTGCCGCTTCCGGTCACACCGTGCAGCAGGAAAACGTTGTGGACCGGCGGGACGCCCGTTTCACCCCTGTTCATCGCGGCGGTAATTTCTTCGAAGGCATGCTGTTGGTCCGGGTTAAAGGTCAGTGATTGGGTTGGTAAAATCGTCTCGCGTCCGTAGGGGTCGCGCTCGGAAATCTGCGGCGTGATGGCGACCAGTCCCTTGTCCTCCAGACGGCGCAACGTTTGAGCGGTGGTGTCGGCTGTTTGCAATAATTCCTGGAGGGGCAATTCACCCCGTTTGCGGACGATTTCGAGGACCTGCGCCTGGCGTTTGCTCAGTTTCGGCCCGGGTCCGTTCACGGGCAGGGCGCGCACGAATAGTTGCTCGCGCCAGCCTTCCTTCTCTTTGCGCACGGCCTCGGGCAGGACGGTCTTCAGTGCAATCTCCGGCGGGCAGCAGTAATACTCGCCCATCCAACGGGCCAATTGCAGAATCTTCGGGCTGACAAACGATTGGCGCCCGACCACTTTAATGAGCGGGCGAAGATTGGGGTGGGGCGAACTCTCCGGCAGGGCTGTGACGCAACCCAGCACCTGGCGATGGGCAAAAGGCACTTTGACCCGGGTGCCGACTTCCACCAACCCCTCCATTTCGTCGGGAATGAGGTAGTCAAATTCCTTGCCCAAGGCGAGCTCGAGGGTGACGCGGGCAATCATGCGTGAAGGATGCCAGCGAAAACGGAAAGCAGAAAGCAGAAAGCAGACAAGGAAGCCGCACGAGGCGCATCCCCGTTTTTGGCAATCCGATTGTCAATGGAAGTTAATGGCTTGCCGCAGCCAGGCCAAAAAGAATGACGAAGCCCAAATGACCAAGAAATAACGAAGCCCGAATGACGAATCAGTTGCCCGAGGCGCCTTTTAGTCATTCGTCATCTGAGCATTCTTTGGTCATTCGGATTTCGTCACTCGACATTTTCCAGGCTGATTTTACTGCGGGTTCACCACGTTGGTTTGGCCGGCTTTGATGACCTCGATTTTAGCGCCTTTCTTCAATTCTTCCGCCGAGGGCACTTTAATGATTTCTCCACTCACCACCGGCGCAGTCGGCGCGGGCGGAGCTGGCTTGGAAGCTGCGGGCGGAGAGGCCGAAATTGGCGGGAGAGTTGGCGCTCCAGGTGTGATGGACTTCAATTCCAAGTCAAAAATGAGAGCTGCATTGCCCGGAATTTTTGGGGGCATCCCACGGGGACCATAGCCCAGGGCCGACGGGATGGCCACCTGCCACTTGGACCCCACTTTCATCAAAGGCAATATCTTCTGCCATCCTGCAATGATCCTTCCTTTAACCGGAGTCTTGAAATCGTCATTGTGATCAAATTCCGTTCCGTCGCTCAACGTGCCGCGATAAGCCACGGTCACTGTGTCATTTTCCTTGGGCATGGCGCCATCGCCTTCTTTAATCACCTTGTATTCCAAGCCATTGGAGAGGGTCGTTACCCCTGCGCCTTTCGCAAACTGGGCCAGAAATGCTTGGGCCTTGGCTTTGGCTCCCTCGGCCTCCGCATTCTGTTTGGCCGTCATCGCCGCTCTGAGCTGGGTCATAACGTCGTTGAGTTCTTTCTGTGACAGGCGCGTGGGTTTTCCAGTAACGACATCTTTGATCGCCTCGAGCACGGTATTGGTATCCACGTCGAGTTCTCCGCGCTTGATGCCGTTGGTAATGTTGCCGCCAAAGAACATGCCAATGGCATAGCTCAGCTTGCCTTTCTCCGGCATTTCCGCCGAGGGCGGCTTCGCCGGCATAACCGCGGCGCCGGGCGGGTTGGCGGGCGGTGCGGTGGATTGCGGTTTGTTGGTTTGGGCGATGACAGCAAAAGGCAACAGCCCCATCACTAAAAAAACAGTTTGTTTCAATTTCATTTGATTCGTCATTTTTTGTTAAATCCGCCGGGCCATGGCCCGCCAGGAACCCGCTCGCTTTGTGAACGGGGCCGAATGATTACCATACCCTCCAGGCCATGTCCAGCACCTCATTGACTTTTTTTGCGGGATTTGACTCAAACTATTTCGCGGAAATCTTGTTCCTGAAGGTCAACTCATATTGTCCGGCAAAGCCCCCGCCAGCAATTAATACATTGAATTCGTGATTGAGAAAGGTGATCTTCGGCTCCATCTCAGCTTGGTTTCGGCCACTCGGTCAGGGCAGCACAACGAGGCGGTAAAAACATTGGGAGTTTCCCAGGCTGTCGGTGGCGCACACCGTCCCGCTGGTGACGGTCACGGGCCCTCCAAGATTGATCCAGCCGGATTGAGTTAAGTTCGTCGTGTACTGGATTTGACAGATTTGGCCCTGCGGCACGTTCCAGCCTATATTGAAGGCGCCACCGGACTGGCTCACCGTTGCCAATTGCAGCGTGGGTGGCTGCGCGATCACGGTCAGGCAGACGGCGGTGCTGACGTTTGTGCTGTACAGATTGCTGATAATCGTTTGGTAGCTGCCGGCGTCTCCCATCCGTGCGCACTCGATGGAAAGGAGGCTGGATTGTGAGCCGGTGACGCGCACGCTATCGGCAATGTTGGTGCCATTCAGTTGCCATTGATAAGTCATGGCGCCGGACGCACTCACGCTGAACGTCACATTGCTTCCCTGCGGTACCGTGACCGGCGCCGGCTGCTCGATAAATTGCGGAACAATTGTCCACTCCAAGGGTGTGTTAAGGCTGAAGCTTTGCAATCCCGCCAGGTTCGCCGGCAGCGGGGGCGGAAGGCCGTTGACGGAGGCGAGACCGGATACGGTGAACACGGCCGAGGCGCCCGCCAGGACGCCCGACTCCAGAGCCGAGTCCCAACTGGTGATGGTTCCGCCGCCGTTGTACCAAACGCGCAATTGGCAGGTGGCGCAGCCAAACTCTGCGGCGAATGGAATTCCGGGGTCCGGATTGGATGCGGCGAAGGCGAGCGGGGTAATGAAACCGGCGGATGCGTTGGTTGGTCCGGTACGCAGGGTGGTGGTATATTGGGCGACCGGTTGCAGGTTCCACTCCGGCACATTGGTCCCGGCCGCCGCCCAAAGCTGGGCCGTCCAGAGAAATCCGTTTGTAAAGTTCATTTCATTGGTCGGCCCGGTGGCTGAACCGCCCAACAGCGGGCCTTGATAGGACGTTGTGCCGGTCGGATAATCCCCGTACGGGGTTGATGGGCCATAGGTGGTCGCGATGTTGCCGGTCAGGTTAAAATCCGGTGTGCTGGCTTGCGGCCCGTAGATGTGGGAAAAGACCACGCCGGACACAAAATCGCTGAAATTGATCGTTCCTTGCGCAATCGCCAGACCGGGCGCCAGGGTCAGGGTCAGGGCCAGCATTCCGGCCGCAGCCATAACCCGCGCAAATTGTGTCGTGTCGTGACGTTTCATGGCAAAGCGAAGGCGCGGTAAAAGCGCATTTTATTCGTGGCTGGGACCGGATCCGTGTAAATGAACTTGCCGGACGACCACAAATTGGTCCCCACCGGCTGCCAGCTTTTTAAATCCGACGACGCTTCGACCACGTGGGATTTCCCCGCCCGGCCTGTCAACACGAATTGAAAACGCCGGCTCTTTGACATGACCGGCGACCCGGCGGCATCAAAGCTGGTCGTCGCGGAGGAAACGGCGGCGAAAGTTTTAGATTTGACCGAGTCGGACAGAGGATTAACCGTGAAGATCTCCGTCCACTGGACCACCCCATTTCCTGCGCGATACCAGAAGGATTGGGCGACATCAGTGATGACCGGATCCGGTTGGCCTGGCAAGCCGTCCCAACCGTAGTTCCCAGGCGGATTGTAATTGAGCGAATCAACGGTAAACGTTGTGTAACCGCTGCTTCCACTCCCGGAGTTGAAATACAGCAAGACTTGATCGCCGTCGAATTGACCGCCCGCCAGACTGGGAAACGCCATAGTCATAACGCTTTTGGCGCTCAAGTCTCCGCCCACAGGGACGATGGAACTCACGAGGTTCAGCCCAGGGTTTAGCGTGTTGGTCAGGCTGCCTTGCGGCACGGTGCCGACTACAACGAAACACGCGCTGGCGCTGTGTGGATTATAAAAGGCGGCGCCGGCGCCGGGAGGCAGCGACATCGGTCCGTTTGGTTCCACCCAGCCATTGGTCGCGGTGGCGGGTGGACTGGGGTTGTTGTTGGCTATGTATGTGGCCCAACTCCCATTTTGCCAGAAAAATATTTCACAACCGTTGTAGTCCCCTCGCGTGTTGTCGATGGGATAAATTGGATCATTGTTGGGAGAGCCAAAAAGCGGATAGGCGATCAGGGTGAACCCTTGTGGACAGGTCACGTTGATGTAACCGACGGCGTTCGATGAATACACATTTCCCGACATTACTGATGCGCTGCCGAGCATGCCGAGCAGAACAGACAGGGCTAGTGTTTTTGTTCTCATTGAGCCGGGCGCCGGAAGCACACGAGGGCCGCCAGCAGCTTCAAGGTTGCTTGAACATTCGCCGCTTTCATATTAGTACAGCCAGATCTTGGGAAAAACGATGCGCGCAGTTTAACCACGCCGCCGCTTCCCGTCAACTGAAGAATTCATCTTTGCGGGTGTTGGGGCTGAATGGCGGCTTGCCTTCGCATTCGTTTGGGCGAAAACTCTGGTCGCACTTGGCGGCTTTATTAAATTGACACATGAAAAATGCAACCACACCCGCGCGATTGCGCGAGAAATTGCTGAAGCGGGCGCGCACCGCGATGAAATGCGCTTACGCCCCATACTCAAGGTTCCAGGTCGGGGCGGCGGTGCTGCTCCAGGACGGACGCATCTTCACAGGTTGCAATGTCGAAAATGCATCCTACGGGCTGACGATTTGCGCGGAACGCAACGCCATCTTTGCGGCCGTCGCGGCCAGCGCCAGGAAACCGGCGATTGTGGCGGTGGCGGTGGTGAATCAACGCGGCGTGCCGTGTTCGCCCTGCGGCGCTTGCCGGCAGGTGATTGCGGAGTTCGGTCCCGATGCGGTGGTCTGGTATCCGGGCGTCACGGGCATCGTCAGCCGGACCATGCGCGAGTTGCTGGTGGACGGATTCGTGTTGTGAGCGCCGGGCGGAAATGCGGCTGGCCACTCGTGGATGACGCTGGTAGTGTCGCCCTTCATTCGTTATGCGGCCGGTTGATTTGATACGCAAGAAACGCGACGGCGGAGAACATACCCGCGAGGAAATTTCTTCGCTGGTCGAGGCCTTCACCCGCGGCGATGTGCCCGATTATCAAATGTCGGCCTGGATGATGGCCGTGTTGCTGCGCGGCATGACGGAGGCGGAGACGGCGGCCTTGACCGGGGCAATGTTGCGTTCGGGCCGGGTGATGGATTTGAGCGCGTTGCCGGGGGCCAAAGTGGACAAGCATTCGACCGGCGGGGTGGGCGACAAAACTTCCCTCATCCTGGCGCCGGTGGCCGCCGCCGGCGGTTTGCTCGTGCCAATGATCAGCGGACGCGGGCTGGGCCACACGGGCGGCACACTGGACAAGCTGGAATCCATCCCGGGATTCAACGTCAACCTTTCTCCCGGCAAATTCATCCAGGTTCTCGGCGCGTGCGGTTGCGTCATGGCGGGTCAGACCGCGGAAATTGTTCCGGCGGACAAAAGGATGTATGCGTTGCGCGATGTGACGGGGACGGTTGAAAGTCCTCCGCTGATATGCGCCAGCATCATGAGCAAAAAGCTGGCCGAAGGCATTGACGCATTGGTGCTGGATGTCAAGACGGGTTCGGGGGCGTTTATGAAGCGACCGGAAGAGGCGGAACATCTGGCCAAAATGATGGTCGATACCGGCGAACGCATGGGCAAACGCATGGCCGCCCTTATCACCGACATGGACCAACCGTTGGGCCGCGCCGTGGGCAACAGCCTCGAAGTGCGGGAATGCCTCGAGATTCTGCGCGGCGACCGCCGGCCCATGAGCGAGGACCTCCGTTCCCTTTCCCTGGAACTGGCGGCCTGGATGTTTTATCTCGGCGGGCGCACGGAGAGTGTGGCGGCGGGAAGGTCGCTGGGCGAAGAGATGATCGCCGGCGGCAAGGCCTTGCGAAAATTTTGTGAAATGTGCCGCCTGCAAGGAGCCGGCGCTGCCTTTGACGGCCAGCCGGACAATCTGCCATTGGCAAAATACACGGCTGAATTCAAAGCGTCGGCGGATGGTTTCATCGAATCCATCCACTGCGAACAGATCGGGCTGGCCAGCCTGGTCCTGGGCGGAGGACGCAACAAACAAGACGACGTCATTGATCACGCGGTGGGACTTGAACTGCATAAGAAGACAGGCGACGCCGTCAAAAAAGGCGAAAGCATCGCCACCGTGCATTACAACGACAGCGCAAAACTCTCCAGCGCCCTGCCGCTGTTGAAGGAGGCCTGCCGCATCGGGCCAAAGCCCGCGGGTCAACCCCGGCAACTGGTCTGGAAAGTCATCGAAGGCGTCAAATCGTAATTCATCACATCCATCATGGAAAGATTTACAAGCATACTGGGAATTCTGGCAATCCTCGCCGGCTGCTATGCCTTCTCGACTGACCGCAAAGCAGTCAAGTGGAAAATCGTGGCCTGGGGCGTGGGACTGCAACTGCTGTTCGGTTTCATGGTGTTGAAATTCGACTGGGGAAAGAACGCCATGGCGGCAGCGGGGGACAAGGTCAATGCGCTGCTCCATTACGCCTTTGCCGGGGCGTCGTTTGTCTTCGGGCCTTTGGCGGACCCAGTCGGGAAGACGGGCTTCGTCTTTGCGTTCGCCATCCTGCCGACGATCATCTTTATGGCATCGTTCTTCGCCGTGCTCTACCACTTCGGCATCATGCAAGTGATCATCAAAGGCGCGGCCTGGGTGATGACGCGCTTGATGGGGGTGAGCGGGGCGGAGTCGCTGAACGTCGCGGCGAGCATCTTTATGGGGCAAACGGAGGCGCCCTTGACCATCCGCCCCTTTCTCTCCCGGCTCACCCGCTCGGAAATGATGACCGTGATGACCGCCGGGATGGCGCACGTCAGCGGCGGCATAATGGCCGCCTACATCGCGACGGGCGTCGAGGCCAAACACCTCCTGGGCGCGGTCATCATGACTGCGCCGGGCACCTTGCTGATTGCCAAAACGCTGGTGCCGGAAACGGAAACTCCGGTCAGCGGACGCAAGGTGGATATTGTGGCGGGCGAAGACGACAAGCACAGCAACTTGCTTGGGGCGATTTCGCGCGGCACCGGCGACGGCCTGAACCTGGCCCTGAATGTCGCGGCGATGCTCATCGCATTTCTGGCGCTGATCGCGTTGTTGAATGGGATCATGGCGTGGGTGCATGGCTACGTCATCTGGTTCCCGGTCAGCCTCGCAAGCGTCCTGGGCTGGCTCTTCGCCCCGGTGGCGTGGCTGATCGGCATTCCGTGGAAGGACGCGACGCATATTGGGTCGCTTCTCGGCATCCGCATGGTCGGCAATGAACTGATTGCCTACGGGCAACTGGGAGAGTTGAAGGCGCAGCTCGATCCGCGTTCCTTCACCATTGCCACCTATGCGTTGTGCGGCTTTGCCAACTTGAGTTCCATTGGCATTCAGATCGGCGGCATCGGTGCGCTGGCGCCCTCGCGCAAGGATGATCTGGCCCGGCTCGGTTTCCGGGCCATGCTGGCCGGCACCATGGCCAACCTGCTCTCGGCCGCCATCGTGGCCATGCTGCTTTGAAAGAATTTGTTAAGAAGTTGTGCTTTTTGGCGAAAACGCGTTAAGGCATTGCGCGGCAATGATTTGAGTAAGCTCTTTAACCACGAAGATCGCGAAGACCACGAAGTTCACTCGGCGGAACACATACTGCTTTTTCTTCTTCGTGAACTTCGTGTCCTTCGTGGTAGAATTCAGTTGTGGTTGGCGGTGGCGGACATGTCGCGCCGTTGCGGCGAAGGGGTATTTGTTGGGTATTTGTTGGTGGACAGAGGGGGCGGAGGACGGCACTCTACTGGCATGGTGCAAACCTCACCTGATGAAACGTGCCGGGCACAGGGAATCGAACAATCCGTCAACCAGAAGTTTCTATGAGTCCGGATCATAATAATGTTGACTTGCAAGCACGCCTTTACTATTGAAACTAGGGCGAATAGTTTCATTTTGATTTATGAAGAAACAAATTAGAGTTATTGCTAAGGCTTCAGCACCTGACGCAGCAGCGACCATCCAAGGCGAAGAACCTATCGATGATCTCGACGAGGCACTTGAAGTAATTCCGTTCACCTATGCGATCACGGCATATGGTGCGGATTATCCCGTGGACTCGTTGGTGAAGCGGGTCGTGGCAGGAGACATTGTCGTGCCGCGCTTTAGTTGGGAAGATGGAGGGTCAGAAATTGTGGGCTTCCAGCGGGAGTACGTCTGGCCCCGCACGAAGGCTGACCGGTTCATCGAATCGCTTCTGCTTGGCCTACCTGTTCCGGGAATCTTCCTCGTCAAGGAGGCCTCGGGTCGCTTCCTCGTACTCGACGGCCACCAGCGGCTCTACTCACTCCACGCCTACTATCAAGGTGTGATTCACAAAGTGGAGTACCAGCTTGAAGGCGTCCAAGAACGCTTCAACGGCAAGCGTTATCGCGATCTAGACGTCGAGGATCGACGCAGGCTTGACGATAGCATCATTCATGCCACCGTGGTTCGCCAAGACCAACCGAACGAAGATCAGAGCAGCGTCTATATGATATTTGAGAGACTCAATACCGGTGGTGTGAATCTTCAACCACAGGAAATCCGAGTCGCACTTTACCATGGCGAACTCGTCCGTGTGCTGAGGACGCTCAACGATGATACTTCATGGCGAGCGCTCTACGGTAATAAGTCAAAGCGCCTCAAGGATCTCGAGATGATCCTGCGGTTCTTCGCATTCTTCTATCATTCAGCAGTATATCGTAGCCCAATGAAGGACTTCCTCAACCGCTACATGGCGAGTAATCGCAATCTGCAAAAACAGACGGAGAAGGATCTCCAAAAGATTTTCCAAGCCACTATCTCCGTTCTCGCCCAAGCGGTTGGTCCTCGCGCTTTTCGGCCGGTTCGCGCCGTCAATGCGGCCGTTATCGACTCTGTAATGACCGGATTGGCGCGCCGGTTGACCGAGGGCCCTATCAAAAACAAGAAGCAGCTCACCCAGAAATACGACGCACTCCTGAAGAATGAAGACTACCGCAACGCTGTCGAGACAGGCACGTCTCAAGAGGCAAATGTCACAAACAGGCTCCGCTTGGCGACGGCGGCATTTACGGACGTAAAATGAATGGGAAAGCGGAGGTTGACCGCCAACGGCAACAGCTCGACGCCACTTTCACGCGAGCAGTTGCCGTCGGCGCTGACCCGGAGCTTCTTTCGGATTACGCCCGATACCTATGCGTCCTTGTGTCTGGCTTCCTAGAACAGGCTGTGGGTGAGATCCTTATCGAGTACGTCAGAACACATTCCGACAATCGGGTTCAACAACATTTCGAGCAGCGTTTGCGTAAACTTACTAATCTCAAGACGGAGCGGCTTATCGGGGTTCTCGGGAGCTTCGATCCAGATTGGAGGCGTCATCTAGAGATGTTTCTTGTCGATGAGTACAAAGACGCAGTGGACGGTATTGTGGACCTTCGCAACAACATTGCTCACGGTAGGAACGTTGGAATAACGATGACAAGGGTTCAGAACTATTATGTCCGGATCAAAGGTGTAGTGGAGCGCGTGGCGCAGTTGTGCCTTCCAGGTTGAGAACGCCAGAGCCAGAAGCGTGGTGCGGCTGATGATCAAGTAGCTTGTGGCTCTGCCTTTTGCACTAATTCGTACCCGAGGCATGCAGCCATGAACAGACAAAGGAATCCAATAGCGATGGGTGCCACCCAAAGGTAAGCGGTAAAGGAGCGTCCCCCTGTTGAGGCGGGCGGATTGTGATAGAATGAGCGGTTGGCTTGGTGCTGAGTCAAAATCAAGCGGCTATTTTGACTTGCGACGGATGGTCTTTCT
>Ga0181526_10000045_pt1 | contig 127596 bp, 113 predicted proteins | sample PEATcosm2014_Bin_35_FD_119750 | JGI IMG/M metagenome (GOLD analysis project Ga0181526, IMG submission 119750) | Peatland microbial communities from MTU Mesocosm Facility, Houghton, MI, USA - PEATcosm2014_Bin06_30_metaG | ecosystem: Environmental > Terrestrial > Soil > Wetlands > Peat | place... | reverse complement strand
TCTGGCGCAAAACGTTAAACCGGGACCGTGTTGGTTTGATTTTTTTGTTTTTCATGCCTGCCGTGTGGCAGGTTCAAATCGTCAAGCCAACACTTTTTTCAATTTCCTGAGGGATGGCTGTGATTTTTCTTTACAGATCAGGCCGGTCCTCAAGACCGGCCTGATTGTTTTTGGGACGATGACGAGACTGGCAAAACTGTTCTGATTGCAGTGCACAGGCGGGTTCGATCAGCGCCGTCGGAGGAATGAAGATTCTTGCCGGTAAAAACTCAGGTGAATGTTGGCCATCACCATTCTGCCCTGTTTTGTCCCTGCGCGCCCATGAGGCATTGGACGTTTATTGGCATTTTAACCACTAAGAATGAGCGGCCCAAAAGTGTCCCAAGATGTCCCAAATGGGGATAGAAGCACATCGTTTCTTCTGCAAGAATGGGCACTCTAGTAAAAGATTTTAACACCAAACAACAACGTGGCTGTCGTGTGACAGAAAGAGTTCTGGCTTGGACGTCGAGTTGGAATTTACTTTCGGCGATGGTCAGAAACCAGACAAATATGAAAAAAACATTAATGTTCGCAATCAGTTTGGCCGCCGCAATGAGCGCCAGCGCGACGATGCTCGTTAACCGCGGGCTTCCCACCGAGAACCTCAACAACGTGGCAGACGGCAACCGCGCCAATGTTTCGTGGGCGTTTACTGAGTATACTCCGTCAGACTACTGGTTGGTGGGTGACACTTTCCAGAACACAAGCTCACAAGCATGGGATATTAACACAATTCAGTTGTGGAGTGTAGGCGACACCACCGCGCCTTATCTTCGCGGTGGCCTTGACGGATCAACCATTGGCATCGTGTCCAGCACGTATTCCATGACGAGCGTTAATTATGCGGATGGCAGCCAATTCCTGTACCAAGGTTCCGGAGGCGGGTACGTGGGTATTAACCAGATTGATTTTGCCGTCAATATCACATTATTGCCCGGGCAGACTTATGATTTCTTCCTTGATGGGACCGGCAATAGTGAACTTGACTTTCAGGGCAATCCCATCGTCGTTCCATATGTTCATGCGTCCAACGCGGCGTTGAGTGGTTCCCCCCAGGACGGCGCGGATAACACGATGCTTTATGCAGAGGTCATTAACGGGAGCATCCCTTTGGGGTATGTTGGGACGTGGAGTTCGCTCGGCGATGGTTGGGACAAGGCCTCTGACGTGAATGTGCAAGTTTTCGGGAGTGCGGTTCCCGAGCCGACGACGGTGATCGCGGGCGCGTTGCTGCTCCTGCCGTTTGGGGCGAGTACCCTGCGGAGTTTGCGCAGGAACCGCACAGCGTAATAATCGCGCCCAATCGGCATTTTCATATTTTTCTTTACAGATCAGGCCGGTCCTCGACACCGGCCTGATTGTTTTTGGGACGTTGACGAGACTCGCAAAACTGTTCTGATGGCAGTGCAAAGGCGACTGCGAGCAGCCCCATCGGAGAAAGGAAAATCCTTCCGGGTAAAAAGTCAGGTGAATGTTGACCTTTACTGTTCTGCACTGTCTTGTCCTTGGGCGCTCATGAGACATTGGACGTTTATTGGCATTTTGACCACTAAAAATGAGCGGCCCACGAGCGTACAAAGATGTCTCAAAAAGGGATAGAACCACGTCCTTTCTTCTGTAAAAATTTACACTGTGGCAAAAGGCTTTATCAGTAAACAACAATGTAACTGTCATGTGAAAGCAGGAAAGAGTTGTGGCTTTAACGTTGAGCCGGAAGTCGCTTTCCGCGATGGTCAAAACAGAAAGATAAATATGACGAAATTACAAGTGGCGATATTGGCTGTGGCTTTGGGCCTTGCGATGAGCGCCAGGGCTACATTGGTTTATGTGTCGGCTGCCGGCGGGCAGCTTTATTATGAGGGCGGCGGCCCCGCTGGCAGTGGAACTATGGGGTCCCTGTTCACAGTGAGTTCCTCAGTGACGGTCAACGAGGCGGGTGTTTGGGATTATCTCGGCGCTGCTGGGCTAATCGACAGCCACGAAGTCGGCGTCTGGAATGCAACGACGGGGACGCTGCTGGATACTGCAGAAGTCGCCGCCGGAACCGTGGACCCCTTATGGGATGGATTTCGATGGGCTCCGCTTGCCACACCTCTCCCCCTGACTGCCGGGGTAGATTATTATGTGGCCGCATATTACCCTGGTTATTATTCTCAGGGAGGTGACTTGATCGCTGGGGGTTGGCAAACGGTCACCACTCCACCATTCCAATATCAAGGTCCTGCCTATAATGATGATACTGGCTTTGATGCCAACGGGCTGTCGTCAGCTGGTCTTGTCTCTACAAGTAATGGATTGTTTAGCGCAGACCTCGCCGCAGTCCCCGAGCCCACGACGATCATCTCCGGCGCTTTGCTGCTGCTGCCGTTTGGGGCCAGCACCCTGCGGATTTTGCGCAGGCGTCAAGTGGCCTGACAATCAAGGCACTCGACGTTCCTTTATGCGTCGTTCTTATTCAGGCCGGTCCTCAAGACCGGCCTGATTCTTTTGGGAATGTTGACGACACCCGCAAAAGTGTTCTGATGGCAGTTCACAGGCGGCTGCGAGCAGCCTTATCGGAGGAACGAAAATCCTTGCGGGTAAACACCCGGGTGAATGGCGGCCTTCACTGTTCTGCACTGTTTTGTTTTGCCCCGGCGCGTCCACGCGGCGTTGGACGTTTATTGGCATTTTCATCACAAAAACTGATGGCCCAAAAGTGTATCAAAATGTCCCAAAATGGGATAGAGGCGCGCCTTTGTTTCTGTAAGAATTCGTTTCGTTGCAAAAAACTGTATCAGTCAAACACAATGTGCTTGTCCCGTGAAGAAAGGAAAGCGTTTTGGCTTGGACGTCGAGCCGGGAAGAGCTTTTCGCGATGATTTAAAGCCGAAAGAAAAAACATGAAGAAATTACAACTCGTAATATTGGCGGCGGGTTTGGCCAGCGCGATGAGCGCGAGCGCCTCGATATCGGTCACAATTGATCCTGTGCTCCCCTCCCAAGTCGTAAATCTCATTGTCACGCCCGCCCCTTTAAGTGCTGTGCCCGCTTTTAGTGGTGGAGTTGAAGCTGGGATATACAATCTGACAGTTGATGGAGTGGCGACCACCTCCTTCTGCATTGATATAGCTCACGACGTCTTTGTGGGAGAGAATTTCGCTGATTATTCTTATATTACCCTTGCATCTGCTCCGGATAGTCCCGCCGGCCCAATGGGCGCCACACCCGCGGTTGAAATCGAGAAACTGTGGGCGGCGTACTACATCTCGGCCCAGGCTGATAATAGCGGCGTGACGGCTGCGGCGCTGCAGGTGGCCATATGGAAGGTTTTAGGCGGCGGGCAGCCTTTGGGCAACGGCAACCCCGGATACACTGTCACCGAAAGTGACGGTGCTGGTGTCGGAGCCCTGACTGCCAGTATGTTGGGCGCCCTCCCCAGCCTCATTCCTGAGGCACATCTGATCGGTTTGGTAAGCCCGGATGGCCAAAGTTACGTTGTGGCCGTTCCCGAGCCTTCGACGATCATCGCGGGCGCTTTGCTGCTGCTGCCGTTTGGGGCGAGCATGTTGCGGATTGTGCGCAAGAATCCGCACAGCGTAACGTAACAGTCGAGCAAATCGCGATTGTCCCAAGCCTCTTTCGTATTCAAGCCGGTCATCAAGACCGGCCTCATTCTTTTTTTGCATCCATGCCACCGGCCGGCAGCCATGGCAAAAAGGAACCTTGACTCGCCGTGCCGGGTGAACAGGCTAGGGGCATGAGCGATTTGCTTTGGTTTGTTGCCCATACCCGGCCGCGTTGCGAAAAGAAGCTCTTGCAGTTTTGTGGGCGCGAGGGTCTGTCGGCCACTTTGCCTTGTTATCGCGCCGCTCACAAGTATCGAGGCAAATCGGTGGTGTTTCAAAAACCGCTCTTTCCGGGTTACGTCTTCCTGAAGATCCCGGTTGGGCAGCGGGGGAAAATTCATCGAAGCGATTATCTGGCACATTTGTTGGAGGTGGCCGACCAGGAACTTTTCATTCGCCAACTGGAGGATGTGCTGTGCGCGTTGGAGACTGATTTCGAGATACGCCTGGCACCCAGGATCGGGGAAGGCATGCGGGTCAAGATCAAAAGCGGGCCTCTGCGCGGAATTGAAGGATGGGTGGAACAACGTTACGGCATGAACACCGTGCTCCTGCGGCTGGATTTCATTGGTCAGGCAGCAGCCGTGAAATTGGATGCAACAGATCTGGAGGCGATCTAGTTTGCCGTCCCATGCAATTCTGTCTCCATGTCCTGTTGACGCCAATAAATGTCCCAATAAACTGAGATTCCCTGCCACCCGGGGCTTATGCACCACAGGAGCACGGCCTGCATAGCGGTCCTGCCTGAACGGATTGCTTCAAAAGCCGACTCCCTTGCCCGTGCTGAAGGAGGCTGTTAACAAACTTCTTGCCATTCGAGGGTGACGCCGAGTTGGAGGAGGGCAATTCCCCAATTCTCAATACAAAAAGCGAGAACCGTGTCGAAAAAGTTTACAGTTTGACATAAAGAGAAACGACAAGTTGTTTGTTGTTGATTACGTGATACTTACGAAAACTGCCATCATATAATTGCTTCCGAGAATGTCGGGAATTCTTACGGATTGAGCTCTCGGCCACTTCGGAATATTGGTCGATGGTTTTTATTTAATTACACAACATCTTCTTTATGAACATCTTGCGTTTAAACATCCATGTCCCAACCGTCTTTGGCATACAACTGGCTGAATTAACAGAATTCACTCCATTATACACAGGATTTAATAAGAGATAATAATGGGGTGAGTGTTTTTTTGTTGCGTTATGTCCTAATTATGTCTAACCTTGGCTGAAAAGTAGATGGCCTTTGGGATGTAGCTCTGGCATAATGCGGAACAAACCAGACCGGGGCTATCGATGTCTGGCTTTCGTGTGTTTGTTTGGTGTGGGCAATGCAAAATCAACACTTTATAGGATCTATGCAGAAGGAACATTGTGTTTCCGACGCTGATAGTATGCCTGGTTGCACTGTAAAACTTAAGGGTGACGCTAATGCTTATAGAGATCATCTTACGTTGCGGTTGGTTCGACTTAAGCGTTCTGAGGCATGGCCCAATCAGGGCGCGGGATTCTCGTTCGTTTTAGCGAAGGCGGGCAGTGGGCAGTATGTGTCCCCGGCTGCACAGCAGAGACTTCAACCTGGCGATGTGCTTGTCTTGAACTCCGCAGATGGGGGGAAGATTGAGGTTGCCGGTGATGAGATGATTTTTTGGTGCTTCTCGGTGTGTTTTGAACACCTCTTTCCATTGTTCGCCATTGGTGAGATATGCATGTTGCAAAACACGACCGGGAATTTTAATGGCTCCAAGCTGTACGCGGCTTCCGGTTCGCTGGCGCAGGAGTGCCACCGGCTGGTTGAAGCGGCGCCTCCTCAAGGCAATGTCGATCACCGAAGCCAAATGCTCAGGGTCGTTGCTGCTGTATTAACGGTGGAGTTCAAGAACGCACGAAGCCAGCGAGGCAGACTTGTTCGGATGGAGGATCATATGATGCAGGTGTTTGAAGAATTATCCGCCACTGAGCTTTTGACCTTATCGGTTGGGGATATGGCGCACAAATTCGGTTGCAGCCGGCGCCATCTTAATCGCCTGTTTCACCAACATTTTGGATGTTCAGTTGCCTCCCTGAGAATGGAAATGCGTCTCTTGAAGGCGTTGGCTTTGTTGCGCGTTCCAAGCGTGAAAATCATCAACGTAGCCGAGCAATGCGGATTCAACCACTTGGGACTTTTTAACGCTTGCTTCAAGAAACGATTTGGCAACACGCCGGGTCGGTGGCGGAAGGGGGCTTCAAATGAGGAGAACCCCGTTTCTGATTTGGATGTGGGGCATCCGTCGTGTCCCATGCATGCTCATGGCTTGTGCCCATACACGCCAAAAGCGGACGATCGTATTGCAATTGCGCGAAAAACAAGTTCAACGCAAAACTTAAGTGGTTCGAGTGGCCCCGCCAACCCCAAACTTCGGGAATCGATCCTTCGGAATATACACGCGGTGAGTGCGCAGATGGCACGCAAATCCGGTTCTGAGATCAAATTGCAGAATCGTCCTTAAAGCCATGAAACCACCGCTTGCGTTATGGAGCCGTCCGGATTCCCGACCGCCTGATTCGATTCTAATGGAACTCTAAACGACGAGCCGCTTTGAAAATGTTGCCACCATCGCCCCAGGGACCGGATTACTCAATCCAGGGTCCCATGGAAGATTACGGAGCGCCAGGGTCCCAAGGCTCGCGCAGGTTCTTCGTTTTTCTAAGGCGGTGCTGGTGGGTGCCGGCGTTGACCTTGCTGCTCACGATCGGGGCGGCGATCGGCTTTATCATGTGGACGCCCCCGGTATTCGTTTCCTCTGCCTCCATGTGGGAAACCGAGAAACTTCATTTGTCAGAAGGCGCTCTTTTCACGGATGATGCGCAGACTTACATCGGCACTCAGATCGAGTTGCTGCGGAGCGGCAGGATGTGGCAGTTGGCCATAGAACATTTGCGGGCTTCGGGCACCAACGCCGTCCCGCTCGGGAAAGACGGTTTTCCGCTGCAAGTCACCCTCAAATTCAAGGAGGCCCCCAAGAGCGCGGTGTTTTCGATTACCGCCAGCAGCGCTGATCCAGCCTTTAGCCGAAACTTTCTCGATGCCCTCATGAATGAATACCTGGAGTACAAGAAGACGGTTCGCAAATTGGTTTCAGGCGACACGGCTGCTTCCATCGCGGCGCAGGTTGAGGCTTTGGAAAGGGAGCTGAAGTCCGCCCAGGACATGCTTACGCAATTTCAACGCACGAATAATCTGGCCATCTTGCAGGAGGAAGGGACCGCAGCCGGGGGTTACCTCGCAAAATTGCAAACTGAACTTTCCGATCTGCAACTGGAATCTCAACTTCTGCAAGCAACCGGAGTTCAACAGGACGTGATGGCTTCCAAGAATACCAACCTGCCCCCGGATTTCGCCTACAGCGTCCGGGAATTTGGTTCGGGTTCCACGATGCCGACATCTTCCGACCATTTTATCCTCCTCCAGGAAATCCAGCAGTTGAAGAGCGAGCGCGATAAACTCAGCTACCTGCCTTCGAAGAACCCAAGAATAGCCGCATTGGATGCCCAGATCCAACAAGATGAGAAAGCCATCGAGATGTTCCGCCATCAAGACCGCGAACAAGAATTGCAAAACATGAAAATGAAGATGGAGAGCATCCTGGCCTCCATCAAAGAATGGGACGCCAAAGTGGTTGAGGCCAGCGCCCGCATTGCCGAAGCCGAGCACCTCAAGTTCAATGTGACTCGAACTCAAAGCTTTTACGACCGTCTGGAGGCGCTGCTGCAAAACGTCGATATTACCCGGAACACAGACCTCGAAACCCTGGCCATTTTGGAGCCGGCTTCAGTGGCGAAGCCCTCTTATCTGCTGAACATCATGGTGTCGGCTCTGGCCGTGATTGTCGGATTGGCGGCTGGCGCCGGGATCGTTTTCCTGATTGAAAGGCGTGATGACCGTTTCACGTCCGTTACCGAAGTGAATGCCACTCTCGGAGATGCCCTTGTCGGCCTGCTGCCCGAGGTAAGCCAGAAGGGCAAAGACCCCCTGCGTCTGCTGGAGCTTAACGACCCCCGGCACGTTTACGCCGAATCCTATCGCAGTCTTCGTTCGGCCCTGCTCTTTCTGGCAACCGATGGCGAGCGGCCCAAAGTTCTTTTGATCAGCAGCGCGATGCCGAACGAGGGGAAGTCCACCGTTGCCGCCAACCTGGCCCGCACTCTGGCTCTTTCCGGCTCCCGCGTACTGCTGGTCGATGGCGATCTGCGCAAGGGCCAGCTGCATCGTTCCCTGAAAATGCAGAGCGAACCTGGACTGGCGGAACTGCTGCATCACACCTGCGACCCGGACAAGGTCATTCAGAGAGACTCGTTGCCGAACTTCGCGTTTATTCCCTGTGGAGCCCACTTCGGCAACCCCGGAGATCTTTTCCTGGGTTCGGGACTCGATGAGCTTTTGGCGCGCTGGCGCCGGGAGTTTGATTACGTGGTGATCGACAGCAGCCCGTTGTTTGCCGCTGACGACGCCAGTTGCCTGGCGCCGAAGGTGGACGGCACACTGTTCGTCGTGCGCAGGGGCCATTCCAGCGCTCGCGCGGTGAGCGAAGCGCTCGACCTTCTGGCTCAACGGCAAGCCAGGGTGCTCGGCGTGATTTTCAACGGGGCCGATACCTCGGCGCGCAACTATTACTATTACAAGTACGCGGATTACAACCCCTCTGCCAAGACCGCCTAGTGAGGCAGTTGGAGGGTTTTTTGTCGGAGAGTTTTTGCTGTATCAGAACAGCAAGTTGGTGCAATGTAAGAGCCTGATTTTAAACAGGTTCTAAGAAGTTGGTGGATTTGGAGGTTGAAGGCGGATTCTTCGCCCCAAACTCCCTCCACCGACCATAGTGGAAAAAGACGGTTGGCCATCGGTAGATCACGGGTCGCACAGCTGTGCGCCTGCGAATTGACGGGGACGGAGTCTGCCCCGGATTTTCAGAGGCCAGTTATCAATGCTCCGAGGTCAGAAGCAGAAAAGCGGAAATCTCATGCCTTCAGTCCTGCAACCATCAACCACGGTTTCCGGAAAATTTCGCCGCCGCCTGCGCCGGATTGCATGGTTATCGGTGTTTGGTTGCACCCTGTTCTTTATTCTCCATGCCTTCCGAACGCCTTTGCTCACAGCGCTGGCAGAGACGTGGGTTGTAAACGATCCGACAGCCAAGGCGGATGTGATTGTGGTCCTGGGCGGCAAACCCGATCTTCGACCATTTGAAGCCGCGCGGCTTTACCATGCTGGCGTCGCCCCTCGCATTCTTTACATGGACGTCAAACTCAACCCGGCGGCGGAATTGGGCCTGATGCCTTCAGAAAGGGAGATCACCCGCCGAGTGCTTCTCAGCAACAATGTTCCAGAGACAGCGATGATGGCCGTCGGCAATGGCGTGGCAACCACCTACGACGAATCGTGCGCGATTCGCGCATGGCTCGCAACCAACGCTGCGAAATCGATCCTGATTTCGACTGACATCTTTCACACTCGCCGCGCTCAATGGATTTTTGCCAGGGAACTAAATGATACCGGCGTGAAAGTCCACACACGGGCCATCACGCCGAAGGAGTATGATGTCTCCAACTGGTGGCAGCATGAGGAAGGAGTGACGGTTTTCCAAAACGAACTGCTTAAGTTGATATACTACCGCTGCAAGTACTGACCGCATCGCCCGAACGCCCCAATCCTTCGCCATGTCCTCAATCTGGACAGCCAATGCTGAATTTCGCCACGGAACGATTTCCGGCGGCAATACGCCGACGAGGGCGACCGAGACGGTCACGCCCCCAAAAGATCGGGCGCCAGAACCGGCACGCCACATTCGGAACGGAAAATGCTCTTTATGCCCTTGAACGAAGACGGGGCATTCAGTATCATGGGTGCTGTAACCAAGTAGCGAACACGATTATGACGACAAGCAGAGCAATTAGAATCACTACGGTGGTTTGCCGCACCCCGCCGAAGAGGACATTGATCACCCTAAGGACAGCGGTGGCATTACTCATCTTGTCCCTTGGTACGAATTGCTATTCCCAGACAAATGTCACCCCTGCGCAGTACCTCGCAGGCCAGCCAAAGCCTAATTTTGCGCCCGGAAACAATCTTCCTCTTCTCTCCACCTGGGCCTGGCCCTATTCATACGCGCTGCGGGTCGAGATGGCGACCAACTGGGGATATGCGCTTGCCTTTAATACCTACAACTCTCTCGACGCCGGTGGTTTGCAGAATGACTTGACCAATGCCAGCAGCGTTGCGGCCCAGTGCGTTGCGTTGTGTTCCAACTATCCCGGCAAGTTCGCACTCCAGGTGAATGTGGACCGGGATATTCCAAAAAACATGGTGTCCACCGGATTCTGGGTCACAAATACCAATGGCTGGTTTGTTGATGACAATACAAATGCCTGGCAGTCCATAACAAACGCCGCATACAATCCCATCGTCAGTCCCGAGGGACCTGACAGTGATTGGACCAACCTGACTGCGTACTGGAGTGCGCCCATCGTGACCCTTCAATCCATTGCCCCCATCGCCATCGTCCTCAATGGCGGCGAATATGGACTCGGATGTACTGGATTCAACCAGAAGGCGTGGCAGTATGATCCACGAGTGATTGCAGCATTGGCCACAAACGGATTCTCATGGAACAGGTATATCTCAAATCGAAAAGCACACGAACTTGGATTTCTTACCACCGCGGTGCACAACGCAGTGCCAGACAGGCAGCTTTATGTTTTCTACAACACCGGAAATGAACAGAACCGCTTTTCCCAGCCTGGCTATGGTAATTGGGAGGATATTTGGGGCAATTGGGGGTGGGCATCCGGCGTGATCAATACCAACACAAACTCCCCCAGTATTCAGGTGATGAATACTAACACAGATTTGCCCAGTTTTCAGAACTATTATATGAATGGCAACAGTTGGACGAACATTACCGGCGCGAGGTGGAATCAAATCTCTGATCTGCTTACCCTGCAGCTTGACGCGGTGGGATTCAACCAGACACTTGGATACTCAAACAGCTATGACTGGGTCTGCGGAGGGTGGAGCAACACGTCCACGAACGCTTTGTCCGATATTCCGCACTATATGGGATTTCTGAAATGCCTTTATACCACTGGCATGGTTGGAGGCGTCGCCGGTTATTTTTCTTATCCCACAAACACCGTTTCTGGTTCCATATTTGGGGGACCTGGCTTTGATGCCGCTTTCCCATCCAATTCACCACCACATTGGTTGCAGCAAATCGTCGCATTGTCCCATGTCCACGCCTTGTTTTCCAACCTTGAAAGTTATCTTTATAATGGGGTTTTGCTTTCGGGGCCTCAGTCCCACGTCATGTCTCTTGACCAACCCGCTTACGAGTTTACAAATACAACGGCCGACGCAACTGCCCGAGTTTTAGCGCGCAAGATGAACGGCACCAACCTATGGTTGATTACTGCATGGGCTGCTGGCGGTCCGGATCGCACCGTCACCGTGACAATTCCAACGCTGGGTTCTGTTTCAGTTTTCGCTCGTGCCGTGGGCTCTGTTTATCAAGCAACTACAACCAATCTGGCGCTGATAGACGTAAACGGAATGTTGCCCAGCGCCTCATTTGGGGAACTCGCTCCTCCCACGGATCTACACATCATTTCTGGCAGTCCGAATTAGGAAAACCTGACAGCGGCATCAGTTTGTCCCTAATATTACTCCATTCTTTGATGTCTGTTTTCTACTTTTAGTGTTTTGGCTTTTTAGCGTTTGATTTATGACCGCTGATCTCGGTGTTTTGTTTTCTGTCGCCAGACGACAGGGGACGAGGTCAGCACTTGGCTGCCGAAGAGCTTCCTTTCCATGACCAATGCCCAACGAGTCATCTTTAATACGGTGGCGTTGTACGTCAAGGTGGCGCTTACCACCGTTCTCGGCCTGTTTGCGATCCGTTTTGTTCTGGCCGCATTGGGGGTGGTGGACTACGGCCTTTACAGCGTCATCGGCGGCATCATGGGGTTTATGGTTTTCCTTAACGGTGCCATGTCCACCAGTTCCCAGCGGCACCTGACGCATGAACTTGGCCGGGGCGACCCCGTCCAGCTCAACCGGATATTCAGGACTTGTTTATTCCTGCACGCGGCCCTCGCGGTGCTGCTGGTCGTTCTAGGGGAGACCGCCGGCCTGTGGTTCCTCAACCATGCACTCAACATCCCCGAGGCGCGCCACGCAGCGGCGTTCTGGATCTACCAGTTCACGGTGTGCGGCACAGCCTGCTACGTCATCTCCGTTCCCTACCAGGCGCTCCTGACGGCGCATGAGGCGTTGGCGGCCTTCTCTGTCATTGGAATCATCCAGTCCTTTCTCAACTTTTTGCTGGCGCTTTTTATCGCCCATGCGCCGGGCGATCGTCTCATCACCTATGTCTGCATCAGTTGTATCATCAGTATCGGGATGATGCTGGCCCAAATGGCCTTGTGCCGGGTCCGCTATGCGGAAGCCCGGATTAGCACGGAGAACAGGTTGAACCGTCGCCTGACGGTTGAACTCCTGCGGTTTGCCGGCTGGAGCCTGTTCGGAACTCTTTCGGTTGTCGGCCGCCTTCAAGGTGCAGCCTTTCTGCTCAACATTTTCTTTGGTCCCGTCATGAATGCCGCTTATGGCATTGCCAACCAGGTCAGTTCGATGATGAGCCAGCTTACGCAGGCCATGCTGCAGGCGGTCAGTCCGCAGCTGGTCAAACACGAAGGAGCCGGGAACCGGAAACGCATGCTGGAGCTGTCGCTCCTCACCAGCAAGTATGGTTTTTTTCTGGCCTGTTTCTGGTTGATTCCGCTGTTCGTGGAAATCCCAACCGTTTTGAAACTCTGGCTAAAGAACCCGCCGGAGCATTCGGCGGTTTTCTGCCGGATAATTTTCCTCATGTTTATCTGTGACCAGATTTCCTCCGGCTATGGAACGGCTGTTCTAGCTATTGGGAAAATGGCGCGCTACTCGACCATCATCTGCAGCATTCACCTCTCGACGCTACCACTGGCTTATGCTTTCCTGAAGCTGGGGTTCAATCAGAACTCGGTGCTGCTCTGCTCGCTGTTCACCATGATCATCGCCTCCGGTTCACGCGGCGTGGTGGTGCAGCATTTGGCCGAGTTCCCGTATTCCACCTGGGTGAAGTCGGTAGCGCTTCGTGGCACCGCCAGCATTTTACCCGCCGTGCTCTATGCGCTCTCAATTGCCAACCTGTATCCACCATCTCTTGGGCGCCTGCTGTTCCTTTCAGTTACAACCGGATTCGTGACCGGCGTCGGTGTATTTTTTATCGGCATGACGCAGTCCGAACGGGTTCAATTTAGTGGATTGGCGAAACCACTCGTCTCAACTTTGATGTCACAACTGAGACCATCTGCTCAAGTTCGCTAACAGAATATATTTATAGAGATATTACAGCGGTTAGAGCTCACGCAACACGTGCCGTGTCCATCGGGACAACGCATTCTGCTTCCGTCATCCTGGTAACAAATGAGCGATGACATAAAAATCACTTTTGTCGGCGACCTGGTCTGTCTGAAAGAACAGTCGGTTGCGTGCCTTAGAAAGTATCAAAGATATAATTATGATGAGATTTTTGAAGGTGTCTTGAACCTTTTCCGCAGTTCCGACTTCGTTGCAGGAAATCTGGAGACGCCAGTCGCCGGAGAACTCGCGGGGTATACGTCTACCGCGACATTATTTAATACTCCCGATGAATTTCTGGATAGCGTGAAAAGAGCGGGCTTCACCTTCCTTTCCACTGCGAACAATCATTGCTTGGATAAAGGCGTGGATGGCCTCAAACATACACTCGATCAGCTCAGGCAGCGTGGATTTGACACCTCCGGAACTTACAAAACGAAGCGTGAAAGCGATCAGATCTTTGTGAGGGAGATTAACGGCATGAGATTTGCATTCCTTTGTTTCACCTACGGCACCAATTCGGATGCCACCGGCATATATCTTGACGATGCGGACACATGGATGGTTGATCTCTTAAGAAGACAGGAGAGAAAGACTGGCGTGGAGGCAAAGACCAATCCACGCTTTCTGCGGTTAAGACGACACATCCCTTCTCCCGTCAAGCGTGTGTTGAGAAGACTGTTATCAATAGGAAAGTCCCCCTCTTGCCTCGGCCCACAATCTATAATGGACAATGTCATGCCGTCGGAAATAGGCAGGCCGGAGCATGAGCCGTATTTAATGCGATTGGCTCAAAAGATACGGAATGCCAAGTCTGAGGCGGATATTGTCATCGTAATGCCCCATATGGGGGGACAATTCAACCCCGCACCTGGGCCTTACACAAAGTATATTATGAAAACGCTTGTAACTTTAGGTGTTGATGTTGTTGTTGCAGGACATGCCCATACGTCCCACTTGTGCCAATGCTTTCCGAACGGCGTTATCGGCGCTTATTCTCTGGGAAATTTCTGCTTTACGCCTGAAGTTGGTTATTTTGTTCCCAACACGCTGGCAGAATACGGAATAGTGTTGAACATTTTCTTCGATAGAACCCACAAAAAAATGACAAATGTGACGTTTTCCGTGATAAAATCCATTGTTGATCAACATGGTTATTCCAGGTGTGTCTCGGTGCCGGATTTACTGGACAATAAAATGTCGGACGAGATGCGAAACGTCCTCATCGCTGATAACGAGGCCGTTGTTAATCGGTTCAACGGAAGTAAAGGCCCGGTTGAAGTGTCGCTTGAATACGATTTCGCTCGTAATGAGTCTGGTGAGGACGATGTTTTCTGAAGGACGACTCCGGGTGCCATGAACTACCTTCTATTATGATTAAGAACATCATCATTAGTTTAATCGCTGCCATACGTCACCGAGCCGGCAGCCTCCGAGCCACCCGGATTGTGCCTGCTCCCTCCGGCCCGGTGCCAGTCTATGCTATCGCTGAATCGTCACCCGATTGCATCGTCGAAGGATGCGACTTCATTCATGGCAACACCACTCTTCCAAGGACACAGGCGCCACACTGTCCTTACATTAGTGACAACTGCCGGTTTGCCAGCGCCACCATTGGCATTATTGGAAGCGTGTATCATTAAACGACACGCACTTCATCAATCTCGGTTCGCTACGCCACACAATGAAGCATATATGATGACTATTTTGGCTCCAAGGACACGCACAGACGGGGAATCGGTGATGGTATCTGCCGAGTTCCAGACAACTAAGCATAAGAATGTTCTATGGTTTCGGCTTGAAGCAAAATATCAGGATTACGTGGTAAGTGAAAGGGGCGACGCATTCCTGACGGGTCTATTGCCATACGCAATGGCGCGTGGAGAGGACATCCAGCTCGATTGCCCCATTTCTGAAAAGCTGTATTATAACCTAACACACTTTCTTATTCCTGCGTTTTCACTTGCCAATCCTAAGCTGCGGCCGATCAAGCTGATCCCCACCACACTCGACTGCACTCGCCTAAACATCGGTCATGCTGTCGGAACTGGCTTTTCAGGCGGAGTGGATTCATTCTGCACTATTTACGACCATTTTATAAACACGCAGTGCCCGAGTAATTATCGATTGACACATTTGGCGTTCTTTAATGTCGGCTCGCACGGTGATTGTGGCGGTGAAGCCGCAAGAGCATTGTTCAGTAGACGCTTGCATATATTGAAGCAGTTTCCTGTGGAGTGCGGGCTTGATTTTATTGTCGTCGACTCGAACATCTCGGAGATTCTTCAACTGCCTTTTACGGATACTGGTGGTATTCGCACTATGACGCCCGTGCTGCTTCTGCAAAAGCTTTTTCGCGTTTATTATTTTTCATCGGCTTACAGAATGGATGCTTTGCGATTGACAGATGAGAACGATGGGTACTATGGATTATTGACCGCAGCCATGTTATCAACCGAATCATTGGACTTCTATTCCTTTGGAGAGGAATATACCCGTGTGCAGAAGACGGCCCTGATAGCCAATTATGAACCATCAACGAGATATTTGAATGTGTGTACCAACGGGGATGACAACTGTTCCTGCTGTTGGAAGTGTATGCGAACCTTGTTAACTCTCGATATCCTTGGAGCCATAGATAGATATGCGAAGGTTTTTGATTTGTCCTTATATCAGACACACAGAGCATCCTATATCTCTGAAGTCTTGGAAAACCAAGGGAATGGCAGCAATAAGGAAATATATAACGAGATGCTTATGAGAGGCTTTCCGGTTCCCGTGGTATCGCGTTTGCACTTGATTAAGAGGAGGTTCAAATCGCGATTGAAGAAGATACTCGCCATACAGTCTAGAAATGTACTATAATAGCAAGGAATGAGAACGCATCCTGCGACTATGGCATTCGACAAACACGTTGTGCCGGCTAATAGCATGTGTGCCATTAACATGAGTGCAAACTTGCTTTCAGATTTATTCCTGGCTCGGATTGGTCTTCGGGGGAGGCGCCATTGCCATCGCCTACGCTCTCTGTGTCGTTGCCATCGCGTTGAAAAAGGGCGAGCGCGAAACGATTCTTAACATGATTCTTTCATACTTCAACCGCGCTCCTGGATGAAGCTCGGTTCTGCGAAGGCACGATTCATCAATCGTCACAAGGAAGTGCGCAACCCCGCCTTCCGTGTGTTGGGCAAGTTGCGGTGCAACGCCATCTCTGCCTGCTGGCATATGGGCGTCTTGAGTTTTGGCGACTGGCTTGCGCCCCTTTAAGGCCATTCTAAGGCGATGAGTATTCAAGGAAGCGCATTGCGCGTAACGGCTCGGCTGAAATTTGAGGGCCTGCACGCCTGGGGATTGGGAGTGGCTGCGATCCGAGGCAATGGAATCAGAGCCTACTGGTTTACGGACGTCTTGAATTTCGGGGACCTGATTACGCCGCTGCTGCTTCGCCACTATGGGTACAGCCCCATTTATGAACGGCCCTGGCGGGCGGAACTGGTCGCCACCGGCAGTATCCTCGAGCATCTACCCAACGACTTTCGGGGAATAATCCTGGGCTCGGGGTTCATTGAGGAGAAATCGCGGATGTCGTTTCCCAAAGCCCGGGTTCTTGCCTTGCGCGGAGAACTCAGCCGTCAGCGGGTCGGGGTCACGCAGAAGCTCGCGCTTGGAGACCCGGGACTGCTGGCGAGCGAAGTAATGCCCCGGCGGGAACAAAAGAAATTCACTTTGGGCATCGTTCCGCACCATCTCGAAAAGAGCAATCCTGTCTTTGGCCGGCTAATGAGACGGTTGGGCCACGACGCAACGCTCATCGATGCACAGGGGAAACCCCAAACTGTGTTTGCTTCGATTGATCAGTGTGAACACATCCTCTCGTCCTCGCTCCACGGGTTGATAGTTGCAGATTCATTGGAAATCCCAAACCGCTGGATTGCCGCCGACAGGCTATGGGGCGGGAGATTTAAATTTGACGATTATTACTCCAGCATTGGAGGTGGAGAAGATCCAGCCACTTTGAACGGTGGCGAATCACTGGGCCAATTGGTCGCACTTGCGAAGCCGCAGTCTGCTGACCGTATTCTGGAGAGAAAGCAGACTATTCATGGGCTCTGGGCGTCCCTGGGGCAGGACAGATAAATTCTGGAAACGAGATGCGGTCAGCCGCTCAGGCTTCCGTGAACACAGCAAGATCAAAGCCGGTTTTTTCCGTCGTCATTCCTCTCTTTAACAAGGAGAGGTTTATTAAAAGAAGCCTGGATTCTGTATTGTCCCAGAGTTTTTTGGACTTTGAAGTAATAGTCGTTGACGATGGCTCCACAGACAATGGCCCAGCCACCGCTGAACACTGTCAGGATGCTCGCATCCGCCTGGTCCGCCAATCCAACGGCGGAGTTAGCGTTGCGCGCAATCGGGGGATTACGGAAGCGGGGGGCGAATGGATCGCCTTTCTGGATGCCGATGATGAATATCTGCCGGAGTTCCTCCAAAAAGTGTGGTTGTGCATAAAAAAATTTCCGCAGGCAGGTTCGGTCTTTGCCCGGGCGGCGTGGATGAAGGGCGCGACGCAGGTCAACATGCCGGCAGACAGAGTGAAACAGCCAACGCTGCTGAAGGATTATCTGCGATTTGTCGCACTCGAAAATGGGTACGAGATGAATTCGTCGGCAGTCGCGGTAAGAGCAGATGTTTTCAGCCGCAGCGGTACTTTCCCTGTCGGAGTTAGAATTGGAGAGGATTCTGACCTGTGGCTGCGAGTTGCCTGGACCACCGCAATCGCCTACATTCCGGAGTTCCTCGCTGTTTATCACATGGAGGCTGGCACCAGCAATTGGGAGCACTTTGGCGAGACGGAGCCTTATTGGGTTGGCACCTACCACGGGTGGCTGGAAGAGGGACGCATCCCGCCGCATCTCCTGAAATCGTCCGCGGCGTATCACCAGAAGTACATTTTGGAAAAGTCCCTCCGCCATAGCACCAACGGCAACAAGAATAGAGCGCGTCAAATACTGTCCAGCCAGGTAAACTGGCTGGCCGCACCCAAAAAGCTTGCGTTGAAGACTCTGGGCTACGCCTGTTTGCCAAGCCTTTTGCTGGGCGCGTTGCGATGGGGAAGCCGCAAGCCTGTGCAAGGCACAACCAAGGGCTAAAGCCGGGCAGCATCCTCAAATGAGACCTTCAATTTCAGCCCCTGATTCTCCAGCCTGCGCGAGGTTGACGCGAAGTCGTATCCTCTTGGGGCACTCCTATTGGGGACGCGGCGGCGCAGAAGTGGCGGGGATGTGGGTGCTTCAGGGGCTGTGTGGTGCTTATGCTGTGGACATTGTTACTCGTGGAGGATGGTGTCTGGACGACCTTAACCGATGCTCTGGAACGAATGTTCGCCAGGAGTGGCTGGGCGCTGTCCTCCATCCCCGGTTTGTCCCTCGAGTCAATACCACTGGCGGAGCCATCTGGCATGCCATGTTCGTGCGCCATTGCCGGCGGCTTGCTCCACAATACGACCTTTGCATCACAGCTTCCCGCACTTTGGATTGGGGCCGCCCCGCCATCCATTTTCTATCGGATATTGCGTGGAACCAACCGCTCCAAGCACGGTTTCAGACAGCCGAAGTCACCGCGCAAGATGGACTTCTCAAAGGCTTATGTTGGAAATTGGGGGGCGTGGTCGCTGGAAAATCAACACGAGACCCCACGAAGCACGACATCTTCGTCGCCAATTCCCAATGGACAGCCCGGATTTCGTCTGAATACTGCAAGACCCAGCCGGTCGTCATCTACCCGGCGGTTCCGAATGGCGAACCAGTGGCGCCGTGGGCGGAACGCGAGAACTCTTTTGTTTGTCTGGGGCGGATTTCCCCTGAGAAGCGCATCGAGGAGGTGATCGCGATCATGGACCTGGTTCGTACTCTCGGCCACCCGGTTCGGCTGCATCTGGTTGGAGGCTGGGATGATCCCGGCTACGTGCGGCAGATCCAGCAGCTTTGCGATGCACGGCGCGACTGGATCGTCTTTCACGGTCCCATGTTTGGGCCAGCCAAACCGGCTTTGCTCGGCAGTTGCCGCTTTGGCATCAGCGCTTGTGATCGGGAGGCCTTCGGGATTGCCACTGCTGAAATGATCAAGGCCGGCATTGTGCCGTTTGTCCCGCGAGCGGGGGCGCAGCACGAAATTGTGCAGGAAGAAGCTTTGATTTATCAGGACGTCCAGGATGCCGCTGGCAAGATTGACGCCGTCCTCAGATCTGAACCCCGGCAGCAAGAGTTGCACCTCCGCATGTTGCGACGGGCGGCGGCATTCAATCCGGAGCATTTCTGCGACGCCGTCAGGGATTTGGTGAAACGCGTAATAGACACGCCACCGGGCGCTCGCATCTCCTCAAATGGATGACGGGCGAAGATGGATGACCGAAAACCTGCCATGAACATCTGCGTTTTCACTGACCTCCGCTTCACGGCCTACGCGAAGCCAACGGGAGTCGGCAAGCATATCTTCCAGATGGTTCATGGTCTCAACCAAATACAGGGGAACAGCGTGTCTCTGCTGGCGACAAGGGATCAAGTCCAACACCCTGGCTCGCTTTCTTTTCTGCCGATCCGGGAGTTGCCGTTGCCGTGGAAAATGGCCGAGGCAGTCTGGACCGTGGCTGGCATGCCGCATGCCGATCGATGGTGCGGGAGCGCGGATTGGGTGTATTGCCCGAAGAATGATTATATCCCCATCCGCAATGTCAGGGTCGTTGTGACCGTTCACGGGGCACATGAACTGGACCCGCAGATGCCGCAGCCCCGGACTTTTTCGGCTCGGCTCAATCGTCTCCGGCGCCGGATCGCTTACCACCGCATGTTACGCCAAGCTGCCCTGGTGGTCACGGTTTCCGAGTTTCTGAAAGAGCAAATAGTTCGGTGGTTCCAAGTGGAACCAGGGAAGTGTTGTGTTGTGGGAAATGGCGTGGAGCCCGGCTTTTTCCAGGCGGCGGGGCGGGAAGCCGGTTCGTCCGGGGAACCAGCCAGACGTCCCTTCGTTCTTTGTGTGGGGGGGCTTAACAACCTCGACGGCGGAGACCGGGTGCTCGCGGCCGCCCATCTGTTGCGACGGCGGTTACCCGACTTGCGGATCCTCGTGGCTGGCTGCCAGCATGAAGAACAGATGAGCAGAGGCGCAGCGGAGCTGCCGAATATTACCCTGCTCGGTTACGTAACATCAGATCGATTAGCGCTCTACATGCGCGACGCCGTGGCTTTGCTGTTTCCAACCCGGTACGAAACGTTCGGACTCGCTGCGGCAGAAGCCATGGCGGCAGGGACGCCAGTGGTAACCTGCCGTTCCACGGCGATTCCTGAAGTGGTTGGCGACGCGGCGATCTACGTGGATCCCGACCAGCCAGAATCAATAGTTGAAGCAATGGCAGCTATCCGATCTGAGTCTGGTTTGCGAGGTGATCTTGTCTGCCGGGGGCGCCAGCGGGCACAAGCCTATACCTGGTCCGCGTGCGTGGCCCGGCTGCAACAGGCCCTGGAAAGGGGTTAAATCTTGAAAATCGGGTTGCCAAAATCTTCACATTTCCGCTTTCATTCACAGCCGGGATATGGAAGCAATTCAGGCTTGAAGGGTGAACGCCATGGTCAGGGTTTCCAGGCGCATGTCAGGCCAAATCCTGTTGCGACTCGGCCAGGTCAACAGCCTAATCAGCTTAAATGGGCTCGGTGGTGCGGGATGCTCGTTGTCTTGGTTTATTTCATCAGGGGAACCGTCCTGCCTTGGTACCTCCATGTGCCGGATTCCGTCTGGATTGTCCTCACGGTCGGAGCTCTTTTCGTGGGCGTCGGAATGATTGTAACTGGCGGCGGAAGATGGCGCTGGTCGTGGGTGATTGTCCTGCTCGCATTTGCCGCCGGCATCTGTGTGGCAGAACAGCCAAAATCCGCGGGGCTGCACTGGCTTGGGCTTGCTTTGCTGATTCTCTGCCTGGGTCCGGTGGTTCTGAACCCCGTGGCTATCGCGGTGCGGTCAGCGGCCTGGAGGCTTGCCATAAACGGACTGACAAAACTCACGGCGATATTCATCCTGTGGTACTTGCTCCGTCTTCCCAGTTTCGGAGCGGGTGATTTTTCGAGCTTCATGAACCAATGCATGTTGCTGGGCCCGATCGTCGGGATGGGGGGTGGAATCGCCGCCGCACATGCCATGCATGGCCGTTCGAAGCGGTGGGGCGCGTTGGCGGTGCTCAGCGTGCTCCCTCTTCTTGCTTCTGGCTCCCGCGTGGCGACCCTCGCGGCTTCTGCTTCAGTTTGTTTTCTCTTCCTTCGCCGCAAACCCTTTCTTGGGCTGGCGCTTGTGGTTCTTTGCCTGCTTGGTGCGGGAAGCATTATTGGAAGCGGTGATAAAGAGCCAACAGGTCATTCACCAACCGCCGCTCTTACTCGCAAGGGGATTGAGAACAGCCGAACCGATATGTGGAAAGCCAGAATATCGGAGTTCACATCCAGCCCGCTTATTGGGATCGGCATCGCCATGGGAACAGGCAGCGGTTCGGAAAAGGAGGCGGATGGTGCGATTCGGGTTGAGCCTGGTTCCTCCTACCTTGCCGTGCTGGCGATGACGGGCGGGGTGGGAACTGTGGCCTTCTTCTCGGCATTGGGTCTTCTACTCTTTGGCTTTGCATCCACTCGGCAGAAGTCGGAGGTGGACAGAGACATCCTGAGCGTTGTGGGAATCTTTCTCGCTGTTAACGGCGTTGCCGAAGGGTGGATTCTGGGCTTCGGCAGTCCGCTCTGTTTTCTATTCTGGCTTTGGCTGGGAAATGTGGGGGACGCCGCACTACAGCCTGTTGGCGTCAGGGCAAGGCGCGGCCAGCTCAACCTGCGCAGGTTTGGCCCCTCTAAACCTGCTCTCAGGGCTGCCTGATCAGGAAGAGCCTCCAGGGTTGCATCAGGGCAGGGTTTCTGAGCACACGGTTGCTTTGAAAGGAGGCGGAAAGCCAGAGGTCGGAGGACAGAGGGCAGACATTACTACAAGGCGAGATGAACATCGTGTTCTGGCAGAACATTGTGAGTCCTCACCAGGCTCCATTCCTGCGAGCTTTGGCCGATTTTGGCAATGAAGTCACTGTTGTGGCTGCGGAATCCATGACCGCCGATCGCCTGGCCCTGGGGTGGGAAGTGCCGGATCTGCGCCGCGCGCACGTTGTGGTGAATCCCAGTGCAGTGGAGACCAAAAGATTGATAGAAAAAAGCCCTAAAGAGGCCATTCATGTGATGGCCGGCGCGCGTTGGACCCGGCTTGGAAACCAGGCGGTGAGGCAGTGCCTGGCATCAGGCCGACGCTTGGGCATTATGTCTGAAGCCCCTGATCCGAGGGGGATACTGGGTTATGGACGGTGGGCCAGGTATGCCATCGAACGCTACGCCCGGGGCTCTCGTTACGATTTCGTGCTCGCAATGGGCGAAATGGGTGTGAGATGGTTCCGTCGCTGCGGTTATCCTGCATGGAGATTGTTTCCGTTCGCGTATGTGACCGAGCCGGTTCGTCTCCTGCATACGAATGATCCAGCCAATGCGGTTTCACTCTTGTACGCCGGGCGGTTCATTGCCCTCAAGGGATTGGGCCTTCTTCTCCGTGCTTTTGCAGCCGTGCCATCGGAGCGGGCACAACTGCGTCTTCTCGGAGAAGGTCCGGAAAAACAATGGCTCGAGGATTACGCCCGTGACCTCGGGATTCAGAACCGCATCGTCTGGCTTGCGAAGCGGAGCCCCGCCGAGGTTCAATTGGAAATGGAAAAGGCGGATGTTACGTTGCTGCCGAGTCGCAAGGACGGTTGGGGAGCGGTGGTGAACGAGTCCCTGATGGTTGGCACGCCGGTTATATGCAGCACCGCCTGCGGGGCGGCCGAACTCATTCAGCAGCCCTGGCTGGGCACGGTCTTTCGTGCTGGTCGCCTGGACGATCTCGCTAATGCGCTCAGGTACTGGATTGATCTTGGCCCGCGCTCCTCCGCCGAACGTGAACGCATCCGCAATTGGGCAGCCTGCATCAGCGGTCAGGAGGTGGCCAATTATTGCATCGCCATTCTCGACCACATTTATGCCAATTCCGTGCGCCCGGTCGCGCCCTGGCGCGCGACTTTGGGAGCCTCTGACCTCTGACTTCCGCTAAACCATGCACATCTGGCTGACCATTCCGAGCCTGTCAACAAAAGTTGGCGGACCAGCGATTGTCGTTCAAAACTTGAGCGACTATTTGGCGTCATTGGGTGCCTCTGTCAGTGTATTGACTTCTGAGCCTGACCGCGGACATTCCGAGCTGTTGCCGAGGGATCGCAGGGTCAACGTGGTTCACGTTCCTGGCAAGGGTCGGGGTCCAGGTCAATCGGCTTTTGGCGGGCAGTTCCAGGAAACGCTGGGGAGGTGCCTCCAATCACAGAACGGTGATGTTGTCCACGATTTCGGTCTTTGGTTGCCTGCTCATCACGCTGTCGCCTGTGTATGCAAGACCCTGGGGATTCCGTTGGTGTGTTCCACCTCAGGCATGCTCGCCCCGTGGGCTCTTCGTCATAAAGCGTGGAAGAAGAGACTGGCCTGGTGGTTGTATCAGAGGCGGGATTTGTCCTGCGCTGCACTGCTGGCAGCAACCTCTGAACAGGAAGTGGGGCACATTCGCCGCTTAGTGCCAGGAAAGAACATCGCACTGGTTCCGAATGGGGTGGAGTTTCCCGCTGTTTCAGTGGAACCCCGACGAGCCACGGGCAATCAGCCGCGAAAAGCAGTGTTTTTGGGAAGAATCCACCCTGTTAAAGGCCTCAAGAACTTGGTGGAAGCCTGGCATATTACCCGGCCTGATGGCTGGCGCTGCATCCTTGCCGGACCCGATGAAGCAGGGCATCAGAAGGAATTGGAAGCCATACTGCGACTGCGAAAGCTGGAAAACACATTTGAGTTTCCTGGAATGATGGATAACGAGCAAAAATGGGCCCTGTTGAATGACGCCGATCTCTTTATCCTGCCAAGCTTCACTGAGAATTTTGGAATCGCCGTGGCGGAGGCGCTGGCCTGTGCTGTACCGGTGATTACGACGAAAGGCGCACCCTGGCAAGACCTCGTTGACCATCACTGCGGTTGGTGGGTTGACGTCGGCGTGGAACCATTGGCCGAGGCGTTGCGAAACGCTACGATTCTGTCCGACGATGAACGCCGGCAGATGGGGGAACGCGCCCGCCAATTGGTACAGGGCAAGTATTCCTGGGACCGTATCGCCAGGGACACGAACTCTGTTTACAGTTGGCTCCTTGGTGCCGCAGCGAAACCCCCTTGCGTTTATAATGGTGAACCGTGAACAACCGGCTGGATGCATCCGGTGCCCCATCCAATCAACATGAGCCAGGTTGATCTTGCGCATTTTTCGAATCCTGAATTCGACCGCGGAGCCGGCATCATGAAGGAAGCTCTATGGCTGATCGTAAGCCTGTTCCTTTTCCGGCTGTGCCCGTTCAGCCTCTCGGCCTTGAAGCGGGGTGTATTGCGCGCCTTTGGCGCCCGGGTGGGACGGGACGTGTCCATCAAACCTCAAGTGAAAATCACATTCCCGTGGAAGCTGGCGATTGGCGATCACGTCTGGATGGGAGAGGAGTGTTGGCTGTTGAACCTTGAACGAATCGTCATCGGAAACAATGTGTGCATTTCGCAGCGCGCTTTCCTCTGCACAGGCAGCCACAACTATAAGTCGCCCACGTTCGATTTGATCGTAAAGTCAATCTCAGTGGAAGATGGGGCGTGGCTGGGCGCCGGGTGTTGGGTGGGGCCGGGTGTCCGTGTGGGCCATCACGCGATCTTGGCGGCGGGGTCGGTTGCTTCCAAGGATCTGGAGCCTTTTGGCATTTACCGTGGAAATCCGGCCGTTCTTGTGAGGTCACGGGTCATCTCCTCCACGGCGACATCCTCCCTTGGCAATAAGCCGCAGCATCCATAACTTTTCATGACGAAACCGGATTCACCATCCCCTTCTCCTTTGGACGCTTTGCCGGCCGAAAAATCGACGATGGGCGGAAGCGGTCCCGCAGGTTCCGATTTTTCTTGCTGGATGAAGTGGGCTGTTGTGCTGTTGCCTTTTGGCTGCCTCTGGTTCCGTCTGATCAATAATCTGAGAGTGGAATGGACCACAAATCCCCAGTATAGCTACGGTTGGGTGGTTCCCTTTCTCTGCCTCGGATTGCTCCTGCGGCAGTGGCAGTCTGCGCCGGAAGGGGTCAGAACTCAGAAGCCAGAGGTCAGTAGTCCTCCGAGCTCTGGCCGCTGGTCCGTCGTTCTGCTCTTCGCCTTGTTTGGTTTCCTTTACCTGCCGACGCGTCTGATCGAGGAAGCGACCCCGGAATGGCGCCCTGTTCAATGGTCGCTCGGGATGGAGGCCGTTGGATTGACGCTCTGCGCGGTTTTTCTGGGCAAGGGTCGGGGCTGGTTGCGGCGAGTGGCATTTCCCATCTGTTTCTTCTTCGTTGCCATACCGTGGCCAACGCTCATCGAGACACCTGTCATTCAATCATTGACCCGCATGAATTCCTCAATCGTGGTTGAGGTGCTGGGTTGGACGGGCATTCCTGCGATACAGCACGGCAATTTGATTGAAGTCAGTACGGGAACGGTCGGGGTCAACGAAGCATGCAGCGGCATACGGTCTTTTCAAACCAGCCTCATGATATCACTTTTCTTCGGAGAGTTTTATGCCATGGGCCGCTTGCGCCGGTTGCTGCTCGTTCCGGCCGGTTTTATTCTGGCCATGGCGTTTAACGTATTCCGCATGTCTTTCCTGACCATGGTCGCCGCCAAAAAGGGTGTTGCGGCAATTGCCAAGTACCATGACCCTGCGGGAATCATGATCACAGTAGTCTGTACGGCGGGGTTGTGGGGGTTGGCGGTGCTGTTCAGCAACAAGGAAGAAGGCAGCAGTCAGAGGTCGGAGGTCAGTAATCAGAAATCGAAAGCATCTTTGCCCTCCAACCGATTCACTCTCAATTCTCAATTTTCGACTCTCCAGCGTTTGGGCTTTGTTCTTCTCCTTTGGTTGGCCGCCGTGGAGGCCGGCGCCGAGCTTTGGTATCGCGGTTTGGAGTCGCATCTGGCGCCCAGCCCCAGATGGTCGGTGATGTTTCCCACTGACAACCCAACTCTTAAAACCGTTCCCATAAGCGCGGACACGGAATTCCTGCTGCGCTTCGACGAAGGCAAGCAAGCCGCCTGGATCGACTCCGATGGATCCCAGTGGAATGCCTTCTACTGTGCTTGGTGGCCTGGCAGGGTGGCAGGTTACCTGGCAAAACGGCACACACCAGAGATTTGTTTGCCTGCGACAGGTTGGAAAATAATCTCAGGCCCGGAGTTGGCGATAATGAATATCAATGGCGTGGCGTTGCCCATGCGCAGCTACGTGTTCGCGACAGAAGGCGGCGCGGTTTATGTCTTCCACTGCCGCTGGGAAGCCGGTGTAAAGGAAGATGCCTATGTCACGCATGAGTCCGCGCGCTTCAATCTCATACGCGGGATATGGGCGGGCCGCGGCAAACAGGGCCAGAAAATCCTTGAAATCATTGTTTCCGGGTATCCTGATGCTGAGCAGGCAAAGGCGGCTCTTGTGCGCTGCTTGGCAAAAATGATCGCGGTTGAAAAAACTTGAGCGATGCAAAATATCACTTGGGGGGTTGTCTCCGAACTGACATGAGTGCAACCTTATGCGGGTTACAGTCCTGAATCAAACCTTCTATCCTGATGTTGTTTCGAGCGGGCAGCATCTGGCGGATCTTGCTTCAGACATGGCCGCCCGCGGACACGAGGTCACGGTTGTCACAAGCCGGCGAGCCTACGATGATCCAGGAAAGGTTTTCCCGAAACAGGAAACATGGCGGGGCATTCGAATCATGCGCGTGTCCGCCACTGGGTTTGGGAAGGGCTCGAAATGGCGGCGCGCTGCCGACTTTGCGACGTTCCTGTGCTCGTGCTGCTGGAGGCTGATCTGGCTCCCCAAGCAGGATCTGGTCATGGCAATGACCTCGCCGCCTCTGGTTTCATTTATCGGCGCATGGTTTTCACGCCTGCGCGGCAGCCGGTTTTGCTATTGGATTATGGACCTGAATCCTGACGAAGCCTTGGCCGCTGGCTGGCTCTCCCCGGATTCTTTCGCAGCGCGATTGCTGGAACGGTGTTCCCGGTTCAGCCTTCGCAATGCCTCGAAAATTGTGGTGCTTGATCACTTCATGCAGAAGCGCATCTTGGAAAAGGATATCGAGCCGCATAAAATCAGCGTGATCCCTCCCTGGTCGCACGATTCGAACGTTCGCTTCGACGCCGAAGGGCGGGTTTATTTTCGAAGACTCCATGGCTTGGAAGAGAAGTTTGTGGTCATGTACTCGGGCAACCACAGCCCTTGTCACCCGTTGGATACAATCCTCAGCGCGGCGAAGCAACTGGCTGGGAATCGGGAAGTTGCGTTTCTCTTTGTCGGCGGCGGCAGCCAATTCGCGAAAGTTGAAAAATTTGCCCTTGATAACTCATTGCCCAACATATTGTGCCTCCCGTACCAGCCTCTGGCTCAACTTGCCGGAGCGCTGTCGGCGGCCGATCTGCACCTCGTTGTGATGGGCAGCCCCTTCGTCGGCCTGGTGCATCCGTGCAAGATTTATAACATTCTGCGGATTGGCTCGCCGCTGCTTTATATCGGCCCCCAGCCGAGCCACATCTCAGAAATAATACAGCAAATCAACGGGCGGGTCCCCTGCGCCTGGGCGGATCACGGGCGGGTTGAACAAGTGATCCAGCACGTTATGCGGTTTAAGCAAACCATGTCTCCGCGCGATGGTGGGCGTTGCGCCTCGCTGGCAGACCAGTTTTCCAAATCGATATTGCTGCCACGACTCGTGGCGACACTCGAATCAGCAGTCAATTCCTGAATTCACCTGTTCAATGTTTGGCAATCTAAGCAAGTATATCGCGGTCTTTCTGGTGGGGTTCGTGGTGACTTATCTCCTCACCCCGGTCGTCCGCTCCCTCGCCGTGCGATTCGGGATCGTGGATTTGCCCGATGAACGGCGTCCTCACAAACTTCCGACCGCTCGCGGTGGTGGTCTTGCTGTTTTTCTGGGATTTCATGCCGCCTGTCTGGTGGCCGTCGCCTTTCCATGGCCCAAGTTTGCCGGCGAGCTTGATTTCGCCTGGTGGCAACGCCTGGTGCTTCCGTCACTGGTGCTTTTGGTCGTCGGGCTGATCGACGATATTCGTGGCCTGCGACCGTTGCTTAAGCTGGGCGGACAGGCCGTGGCTGCGGCTCTCATTTTCCTCGGGGGCGCGCGGTTTGGCTCTCTGTTTGGTCACCCCCTGCCAATGTTTCTCGATTTCGTGATGGTGGAGGTGTGGCTTTTGGCGGTCATCAACGCTTTTAACCTGATCGACGGACTGGATGGTTTGGCATCGGGGTTGGCCATCATTTCCGCTCTGGGCTTGTGCGGTATCATCGCGTTGGAGCATTTGCCTGCCGATGTCCTGGTGTTGTTGGGACTTATCGGGGCTTGTCTGGCATTCCTGCGTTATAATCTCCACCCGGCCAGCATCTTTCTGGGTGATACCGGCAGCATGTTCATTGGCTTCACCCTGGGAGCCGTTTCGCTTCAGACTTTCACAAAAAGCACGTTCATTCTTTCTTTGACCATCCCAATGCTCGTGCTGGGAGTGCCGATCTATGACACCCTGCTGGCCGTCTGGCGCCGGTCTGCCCGGATGTATTTAATCGGGGACAAGGCAGGTTCCGGCCTCAATCGCATTGGCATCATGCATGCGGATGTGGAACATTTGCACCATCGGCTTCTGAAAGCGGGTTTGAGCACCCGCCGGGTCGCCACCCTTTTATGCCTGGGAAACGCACTGCTGGTCGCCTTCGGCTTGCTCATGACAAGCTTCCAATCGCATGCCTCGGGTATCCTGCTGATGGTTTTGCTGGCGGGCACCTATATTCTGCTGCGCCACTTGGCGCTGATTGAGTTGCGCGATACTGGCGCGGCTTTGTTGGCCGGACTGCGCCGGCCAACGCATTCCACGCTCAAAGCCCTGGCCTACCCTGTGTGGGACATGGCGTGTTTTGCGGGTGCCGTGGCGGTCAGCATGTGGTTTTTTGAGGGAACCAGAGTGATGTTTTGGCGGGCTTGGTTCCTGGATCTGCCTGTCTGGGTCACGCCAACTTTCATCCTTCTCGCCGTTTCCGAAACCTACGTCACCGTCTGGAGCCGGGTGCGGCTGCGCGATATTCTCAAACTCACCCTCACGCTTCAACTCGGTTTGCTCGCCAGCTTGGGCATCGCCCTGCTGATCGATCCTTACAATAACGTGCAACAGTGCTTTATCAGGGCGCTGGTCATCGGCAGCCTGTGTCATCCGGCTATTCTTTGTTCAAGGATGATTTATCGTTTTGTCGAAGAACTTGTGAATTGGTCCAGAGCCAAAAGCGACATGGCTGGAGAGGGCAAGCGAGTTGTGCTCTATGGAACCGGCGGACGATGCTGGCTCTTCCTGAGCCTGCGCGCTCTGGACCAACCCGGCCGCTCCGACAGCCGCAGCATAATCGGGATGATTGACGACGACCCATCCCTGAATTCCCGATGGATCTATGGTTACAAAGTGTTGGGTGCTGGCGAGGACTTGCCGAAGCTCATCGCCCCCAACAGGATCTCCGGGGTCATCATAGTTGAGGAATTGAATGCCAAAGCTCGAAAAACGTTGGAGGAGATGGCAGCTAAACATGGGTTCCAATTGAGCGAGTGGTGCTTTGGAGAGCGAGTCATCGAGCCTTGCACCAAACCACTGCCGGCTTTTGACACTACCCAATCATGACGCGGCCGGCTTTCTGGCCGCAAGTTGTTCCGATTTAATCTTATGCGTAAAATACTATTGATCGTTTTGTGCTGCACCGCAGCCCTGCTCGCCGGCTATGCTGGCTATCGAAGCTACAAAGTGTGGAAGCAGGAACATTTTATGCGATTGGCGCGCGAATTTCTTGCCAAACCGGACGTCCGAAATGCGGCGCTTTGTTTGAACAAGGTGCTCCGGTCCAACCCGCAACACTTGGACGCCATGCGCCTGATGGCGAATTTAACCGAGGCCGGACGTTCACCCAGCACCTTGTTGTGGCGTGCCCGTGTGGTCGAACTCAATCCACATTCGGTGGAGGATCGGCTCGCCTTGGCACGAACGGCCGTGATGTTCCGCGATATCTCTTTGGCCACCAACACCTTGGAAGGCGTGGGTCAAGCCGACCGGCAAACGGCCGCTTACCAGAATCTGGCCGGCACTGTGGCGGCCGCGGCCAACGATTTTGATTCCGCCAAGTCGCACTTCCGGGAAGCCATCCGGATTGAGCCGCATAATCTTGCTTCTCAACTGAACCTGGCTGTCATACAAGTCCATGAGACCAACGCGTCCGCCATTGCCGGAGCGCTCAACACCCTTCAGTCCATCTCAAAGAACCCCACTAATTCCAGCTTGCGCTGCCAGGCCTTGCGGGAACTCATCCTTAATGCGGCTCATAATAAGCAGACAAATGCTGAAGTGGCGCTCTGCCGGCAATTGCTTCTGGAGACGAATTCCGTTTTCAACGACAGGCTCGTTCAAGTCGAGGTCCTCCACCAGACCCGGAACCCGGAGTTTCTGTCATCGCTAAACGCCCTTCAACAAGAAGCGGCTTCGGACCCGCAAAAGCTTCAGGAACTGGCCACGTGGGAAATGACGAAAATTTCTCCAGCCGAAACAATCAAATGGCTCAAGAAACTACCGCCGAATACGCTGACCAATCAACCGGCGGCGACTTTGGTGGCCGAATGCGGCATGATGATCGGCGACTGGCGCGGACTTCAATCCTTCCTCGAACCGCAGAAATGGGCCGAGTTGGAATTTCTCCGCCATGCTTTCAAAAGCCGCGCCTTGCGCGAGCAGGGATTGACCGATGCCGCGAAGACAGAGTGGGAGCAGGCGCTGAAATCGGCCAATGGTCAGAAGCAGAGCTTTGTCATGCTCCTGAGACTGGCCGCACAATGGCATTGGGTCAGTGAAGGGGAGGATCTGCTCTGGACAATCGTCAGCCGGTATCCCCAGGAGAAATGGGCCACGCAGGCGCTGACTCAGACTTTGTTTGCGGGCGGCCAAACACGCTCGCTGATGCAACTTTTCAAACAGGAGTTGAAGGGAACCCCTTCGGATCTCGCCGCCAGGAACAATCTGGCCATGATCGCCATGCTCCTGGATGTGAAGGAATTGAAACCACATGATCTGGCGCGGGAAGTTTACCAGCAAGCCCCCACCAACTCATCCTTTGCCGCCACCTATGCCTTCTCCCTATACTTGCAGGGAAAAAGCGCCGAGGCCCTGAAGGTGATGCAGCAGCTCAAGCCGAAGGACCTCGAGAATCCATCCATCGCGGGCTATTACGGTCTCATTCTGAAGGCGACGGGCAGTGGCGCGAAGGCCAGGGTTTACCTCAACTGGACCTCCAAGGCCACCCTCCTGCCCGAGGAACGAAAGCTTTTTGATCAAGCCAACGCTGGATCTTGATCCCGCGTTCGACCGTGCCTGCCTCCATTTCGGGTTATACACATCGTCTTAAATAGTCCGTTTGCAATGTTCGTGTGAAACATCATGACCTCGTTTTTGAAGGAAAACGCTCCAGTCTGCCCGACAGCATTTCGCCAGGTCGCAAATAGCAGGACCCGCATCCTCATGGTGGATGATAATCTGCCCTTCCTGGAGCTTTATTCCCAAATTCTGCGGGACGCGGGCTACGAAGTCTCGGCAGCCGGAAATGGCCGTCAAGCCCTCCGCATAATTCGCGACCGCTTGCCAGATCTGGTGGTGCTGGACGTTGTTCTTCCGGACATGAGTGGCATTGAGGTCTGCCGGCAAATCAAAGGGGACGCCGCTTTGCGCGACGTCTTCGTCATTTTGATATCCGGCCAGGCAATAAGTGCCGAGCAAACCGTGGATGGTTTGGCGATAGGCGCGGATGAGTATCTCTCCAAGCCGGTGGGTCCGGGCGAATTCCTGGCGCGAATTCGTACCATGGTGCGTCTGGTGCAGACTACGGCAGCTTTGCGGGCCAGCGAGCAACATTACCGGCACCTGGTTGAAATCCTGCCCGACGCCGTCGCCTGGATTGATCTACAGTTTCGATTGGCGGGTCTCAACCAGCGGGCGGCTGCCATGTTGGGATATGCTGGGCCGGACGAATTGCTGGGAAAAAACATTTTCGATATGATCCAGGCAAAGGACCAAGATCGCTTCCGTGCCGATATAACAGCGCTTAAAACAGGTGCCATAGGAAGCGCGGAATATGTCCTCCTCAGACGGGATGGACGATGCATCCCGGTGGAAATGAGCGCCGCTTTGTCCACGGCCCCAAACGGGGAAAGCCTGGGATTGGTCACTGTGGCGCGCGACGTTACCGGGCGCAAGCGCGCGGAGGAAGAATTACGCCATTTGCCGCGGCGCATTACCGAGGCGCAGGAGGCTGAGCGATTGCGGGTGGCGCGTGAACTTCACGATGGAGTAAATCAGGTGATTGCCTCGGCCACGATGAGGTTGCGCCGGGCTCAGGACATTCTCGCCGTGAAGAACCCTGCTGCCACCGAGATTCTCTCCCGCTGTCACAAGCTGCTCGTGCAAGCGCTCGAGGAAAACCGCCGCATTGCGCACAACCTCCGCCCCAGCGACCTCGACGAGCTTGGTTTGATCGCTGCTTGCCGCAACCTGTGCAAAGAACTTCAAGCCCGAACCGGGCTGGCGGTAAAATGCCAGTTTGCCCGATTTGACCGGCGCCTCGCCCCGCAGGTCGATCTCAGCCTTTTCCGCATGGTTCAGGAGGCCTTCAACAATGTGGAGAAACACGCCGGCGCCAAAACGGTCCGACTGCGAATCGCTATCCAAGGCGAGGCCATCGTGCTTAAGATCCAGGATGACGGGCGCGGATTTGACCCCGCAACCACAAAGGCCGTCAAAGGGGTGCGGCGGGGAATTGGCCTGTCCAGTCTTCGGGAACGTGCCGCCGCTTTGGGAGGAACGTGCGAGGTGGTTTCCAATCCCAGCCAGGGAACCGCCATCACCGTGCGCGTGCCCTTTCCAAAAGGCCACCGTGGCGAAGCTGAAAAATAGCACCCTCAGGCTTCGCCTGACCCCGTCCAGCACACAGCAAAGCGAATCAGCGCGTTAGTGCTGTTCAAACGCAACTTCTTTCGCATCTCGGCGTAATGGCCTGCCAGGCTTCTGGCAGTCAAGTCGAGATGAGACGCGATTTGCGGGTTGCTCTTGCCTCCGCCAAGGAATCCCAGGATTTCCAATTCCAAATCGCTCAGGCGATCGATCGGGCGGCTCCGGGGTTGAGGACGGCCCGCGCGGGAAATCTTGGAGTCGCCGGCCATCACCTCTTCACTGACATAGATGCATCCAGCCAAAACGTCGCGGATGGCATCAATGATTTCTTCGGGATCTTGTTGCTTCATGACGTAGCCATCCCCTCCGGCGCGCAGCACTCTGGCGGCATAAAGTTGCTCCTCGCGCATGGAGATGACCAGCAGCTTTATGGCAGGATATTTGGGGCGAAGCCGTTTGATCAAATCCAGCCCGCTCATGCCGGGAAGGGTGATATCGACCAGCACCAGATCCGGTTTCAGGCCGGGAATATCGCGCAAAGCCTCTTCAGCGGAACCGGCTTGACCGCAGACGGCCAAGCCCGGCTCGCTCTTGAGAATTTCAACCAGACCCTCGGCATAAACCGGGTGATCCTCCACCAGAAAAACCTTCTTCAAGTTCGCGCTCGCTCGTCGTTTCATTTGCGGCAGTTTCCATCGGGAAAAACTTCAATTTGCCTTATTGCCATGCCCCCCACCTTTCCGATGGCACGGCACTTTAAATCCGCTTCATCCAAAGTCAAATCCCGATTCCACGATTCCTTCCAGGAAAAGAGCGATGGAACTGCTCCGTACGCGGGATTGGTGTTGGCAGGCAGCACACTCTATGGGACGACGGAAAATGGCGGCAGTTATCGTATGGGCATGGTGTTCGCGTTTAACTTGCCCGTTTTGCTGAACCTTGCTTTGCAAGGCGCTCAAGCGGGATTCAGTTGGAGCGATCCGGCAGTTTCCCTTCCCAAGCCGCGCCGGTCGTGAGCGGCATCTATATCACCATCGCAGGAAGCCGCCAGCCCCTGCACGAACGCCGTCACGTTTGCGGCGCAATTCTTCCGCCTCGAGGAAAACTAACTGGTTTTCTCCCTCTTGCGAATGAACTGAAGTGCAGTGGATCGAAAGGGCAAGAGCAGCAACATCCCGGCAAGCAGGGTCGTCGGCTCAGGCACGCCTGGAACGAGAACTTGTTGACCCGTGGGCGGGGTTGAAGACCACGGAGAAGGCGGATTTGCGTCCATCGCATTCGCATTGCCCAGCGCTGGCGGCAGATAAGATTCAAACGACAACGGCCCGCTGAAATCGCCTGGCGCGACCTCGCTAAAATACCATTTTAAGCCGACGCCATTATTCTGCCGATAAAAGCCGCCAATTTGGCTGGCTGGCAGAACAGCACCCGGAATCGTGGTGGTGAAGGCAACGGAGTAATCAACAACGACTTCGGGTGTTGAGGTCCGGTGGCCTGCATTATCCAGAACGACATCTCCAACGGGATTGAAAACATTATAGGTGTAAGTGTAAACGCCGGAGGTCAGGTCAACCGACCAATAAATACTCAGATCTTCGGACGGACAATTTGCATGAACTGAAGCGGCCAGGGTGGATACCCCCGAATAAATCAAGGAAGCTTCAGCCGTTTGACTCAACAAGCCTGACAGCAACATCGCTCCAGAAACCAGAGCAATAATTCGCTCAACGTGTCTTTTCATATTATTATTCCCTATCTTTTCTTAATTATAGTGGATCGAAAGGGCAAGAGCAGCAGGAACCCGGTCAGCAGGGCGGTGGTCGTCGGCTCGGGGACATTTGATGGAACGGGAACTTGTTCGCCACCGGGAGTTGAAGCCCACGGAGAAGGCGCATTTGCGTCCGTCGCATTCGCATTACCCCATGTCGGCGGCAGATCTGATTGAAACGACAGCGTCCCACTGTTAAAGGTCGGCTCGACGGGGTTAAAACCCCAATTTAGTCCGGCCACACCATTATCCTGATCAAGAAACAGCAGGCCGCCAGATATGCTGTTCGGCACATAAGCACCCGGGACTGTGGCGTCGAAGCCAACGTTAAATGAGGAAACCTCTTCGGGCGTTCCAGGGGTTGTAGTCGGTGTGTCATTGTTTTTTAGAAGGACATCACCAGCGGGATTGTTAACGGTATAATCGTATGTGTAAACGCCGGCACTCAAGGTAACCGAATACAAAACAGTGAGGTCCTCTTGCGCTGGATGGAGTTCAGCCGCCCCAAATGAATCGGCCAGCGTTGCTGTTCCGGAATACAGCGTGTTTCCAGCATGGGCAGGTTGACATAGAACCCCCAACAGTAAAATCGCTCCAGAAGTCAGAACCGTGATTGGTTTTTCATGTATTCTCATAATTCGAATCTCCGCGTTTTTTTCCACATTTTCTGCTGACGTGACGAGATTATGTAGTTTTTCCAAGCTTGTCCAGAAAAAAATTGAAAAAAAGTGATTTTTTTTGATTTTGGCTGCGGGACAAGATTCTGGCGAATTCCGAATGGCACATTGATCTGTAACATGTTTATTCATAACGTATTACATGAATACCAGGTCAATCGCGCGAAAAAGGCCGGGCAATAGCCTTGGTGGCATCCTTGGATATGCATTGCCACCCTGGCTTTTCGTGGTTTTTGGACCCTTACAGATCACACTAATTAACCATGATTTACGCCTTATCCAAGTGCCATTCCGGCGATTCCCCAAGGTTTCCCAATCCGACTTTCGCACAAAACCACTTGTACTACAATGAGTTATATCTGCTCTTCAAAATGATCCACTTGAAAGCGCTGCAACTTCACGGGTTCGTACGGCCCGATCCATCCCTTCTTTCGGGCGAGGCCCAACTGCTGCCCGCCAGTCTTGATCTCCGCGATGCCCGGCAGTAGCAGGCCGCGGCGACCATCTCCAGTGGAAACCACCACGCCGTAGTGCGCGGGATTAAGTTCGCCGACCGAACAAACTTCTTCCATCGAGTGAAGCACGCTCACGTCAAAATGCAGGTTGGGAAGCTCGTCGGCTTTCACCGGTGGAAAGCGCGAGTCCTGAAACGCAGCCACGCGCGCGCTGCGCCAGGTTTCAGCAACGATGCTGGCGCAGGCAGGGTGGATCGTCCCGGCGCAACCGCGCAACATTCCGCTCCGCTCGTGCAGGGTCACAAAAACCCCGCGTTGCGCGCTGAGATATTGACCGGTGGCCGCAGGCGGAAGCTCGGAACTGCCGCGCAGCGCCGCCGTTACTGATTGGCGAGCCAGACCGGGCAGGATCACGCCCTCGCGGTTGGTGGTGTGATCTGGAGCCGGTCGCAGATCGGCCGGGTATGATTCTTCTGCGAACAGGATTGCCACGCCATAGCCAACGCCGAACGGTCCTTCGTAATTGAGAACCTTGTGGCCGGTGGACTTCCAATCCACGGCCGCAGCCGCGACCAAAGTGGAGTCCACCGCGTCTTCCGCCGCCAGTTCTCGCAGTCCAGGATCGATGTTCCCAATCTCTCGGTAATCGCCATCGCGGATGAGATGAATGAAGGTTTCATCGAATTGATGAGCCTGAGGATGAAAACCACACGGAGCGTCCGCCGTCAGACGATGACTCATGTCCCCACTCGCGACGATGGCTGTGCGCCGATGTGAGGCGTTGGCGGCGGCAGCAATTGCTTCCCCCAGTTCACTCAACCCGCCGCCTTCCGGATAATTTAGACTGAGAACGATAGTGGGTCCAGCCCAGCCAGCCTCGGCAAGAAACCAAAGCGGCACCAGCGCGCCGTGATCGAGAATTCGGTCGTGAATCATCCAGGTTGCCAGATCGCGGACCTTGGCCTCGGTGACGATGGTGTCGGCCAACTGCTTGTCGTTGGGAAGGCTCACCTGTGCGCGAGAAGCCTTGAACTGGGCAAACGAGCCTTGGAGACGTTCCCCTGCCCAGACGCCGAATGCTCGCGGCTGGCGCGGCGAGTGCGGCGAAATCAACACCAGCGTCTCCGGCCGTAAACTCATCACGCACGCCGCCGCCTCGCGCATCGCCTGGTAACTCCCCTGCGCCGCGCCGCCTCTTTCGCCGCCGACTTCAGGCACGAGGATGGGCGCGTGCGGCATCAACACGGCGCACACCACCGTTGCCGTCTGATTTTCTCGCGACAGCCCCGCTGACTTCCCGGCGGCCGGCTTGGATAAAGTGTTCTTTGTCATAAAACCCTCCGAATGAATCCAGCAAGGCACATCGTTCCACCTTCCCTGCCAAACATCCAAAGTCACTGCCCTTCGTGGCTTGCGCCGGATGTTCGATGCTTTTATTTCCTTTGATATGTTCCCATCAATTGTCCTTCGGCGAGGACGTGGCCATCCATCGCCTTGAGCAAATCCTTTTTCGTGAGACCCGGCTTGAGATCGGGCTTCGTGTCCAGCGCGTAAAGTTTGAAAAAGTAGCGGTGCGGCTTGCCGGGGGGCGGACACGGCCCGCCGTAGCCAATTCGTTTGTAATCGTTCACACCCTGCTTCGTCCCGTCGGCCAGCTCCGGCGATTTCGACACGCCTTCCTCAAGCCCGGGGGTGGTCGGCGGCAAGTCGTAAATCACCCAATGCACCCATGTGCCCACCGGCGCATCAGGATCGTCGCAAATCAGCGCGAGGCTTTTCGTGGCGGGCGGCACACCCGACCATTGCAACGAGGGCGAAAGGTCCTGGTCATCGAACGCGTGCCGCCGGGGAATCGGCTGGCCGTCGGCAAAGGCGGTGGTGGTGAGGTGAAGTTTCATGGTGGCTCCATTGGTTGGGAGTTTTTCCGCATTGCAGGCCGTGTTGAAACCGGCCAGCAACACTGCGGCGAAAAGCATTTTTGTTCGCACGCTCATTACAGGACTTTACTCCCGCGCACGCGATTGCAAAGTGAAAACTTCCGCTGGAATTCGCACGGGCCGGGAGCCGACTCCGCAGAGGACGGCGCGGATTTTGTGGAGATGCGGCGGTTTTCGTTGGTTCTTCGACACCGTCCTCCAAATTGCCGGTTAAGCCATCGGATCCTTTGAAGTCACATCACGCCGTTTTTTGAGGGCTTGCATTTCCGTCACCGCGTGTGGCACTGTGGCGGCGTGTTGCAGTGGATATTTATGCTGCTTGCCTTTATTGGCATCGAGTTTCGCATGGGTTTTAAAATGGTTTTGGCAGGATAGCTCAGTTGGTAGAGCAGAGGACTGAAAATCCTTGTGTCGCCGGTTCAATTCCGGCTCCTGCCACCACTTCCAAAATACGCACAATCCATGGCACGTTCCATCCCGCTCTCGCCTTCCGTCAACGGTTATAGTAGCGTTCGCCGTTTATGAAATTGGATTGGTCACACGGCAAGGTTTTGATCGGCGTCATCCATCTCCTTCCCCTGCCCGGCTCCCCGCGCTTTGGCGGCGGGATGCAGCCGATCCTTGACCGCGCCGTCGCCGATGCGCTCGCTTATGCAAAAGGCGGGGCTTCTGCGGTAATCATCGAGAATTTCGGCGATACTCCTTTTATGGCCGGGGCGGTTGCGCCGGAAACGGTCGCCTCCTTGGCCCGCGTCGGCGCAGCCGTTCGAGCCGTCATCCTGTTGCCCATCGGCTACAACGTCCTGCGAAACGACGCGCGGGCGGCTCTCGGTCTGGCGGCGGCTTGCGATGGATGTTTTATTCGCGTCAACGTCCACACCGGCGCGATGCTGACAGATCAGGGGATCATCCAAGGCCATGCCTGTGAAACAGTCCGCGCTCGCGCGCATCTTTGTCCGCAAACTCAAATCCTGGCCGATGTCCATGTCAAACACGCCGTTCCATTGGGCAATGAGATGTTGCAGGACGCCGCGCGCGATGCCTGGGAACGCGGGCAAGCCGATGCGTTAATTGTCTCCGGTCCCGGCACCGGCCTTCCGGCCCTGACGGCTGATGTTGAGGCCGTGCGCAAAATCTGCCCCAAAGCGCCGCTCCTCATCGGCAGCGGTTTCAATGCAGACAACGCGCGCGACTTTCTCCCCTGGATTACCGGCGCGATCGTGGGCAGTTCCCTCAAAAAGAACGGCCGCCTGGACAATCCGGTTGATCCGGCCAGGGTCAGAACGCTGGTCCGCGCCATGGAAAGGCGTCCGTGACAATGCTCGTTTGCCCGTGTTTATTATATTTGACTATTTTTCCCCGAGAACCAACATTTTGCCATGAAATATAAATCGCTCTTCGCCGCCCCGCTGCCGCTCCTGGCCATCGCCGCGCTCTGCTGCGCCCCATCCGCCCTGCGCGCCGCTGACGACAACGAACCCGCCACCGCAACCGGGTCCCAAAAGTCTGACTCGCCAAAAAAGGATGAGTCCACAAACGCCGCGCCGGATAAAAAGGAAGGGGCCAAAGGCGCCGCATCGGATAAAAAGGAACCCAGGGACGAGCTTTCCGAAACCACCAACTCGGTCACGATCAACGGTGTATCAGTCAAGTATAAAGCAACGGCGGGCACCCTGGTCATCAAGGACGAGGAAGGCAAGGCGCATGTTTCGTTCTTTTTTGTCGCTTACACCCGGCTGGATGCCACCAACGCCGCCGAACGTCCGGTCACTTTCTCCTTCAACGGCGGCCCCGGCTCCTCCTCGGTCTGGCTGCACCTGGGTGTTCTCGGCCCGCGCCGCGTTTTTCTAAAGGAGGACGGCAGCCTGCCGCCGCCCCCGTTTCATTTGATCGACAACAACTATTCCCTTCTGGATGAATCCGACCTGGTCTTCATCGATCCGGTCAGCACCGGTTTCACGCGGGCGGTGCCGGGCGAAGACGCCCGCAAATATCACGGGGTGGACCAGGACCTGCAATCGGTCGGCGATTTCATCCGCCTTTACACCACGCGCTACAAACGCTGGGACTCGCCCAAATTCCTGATCGGCGAAAGTTACGGCACAACGCGCGCGGCGGGGTTGTCGGGTTATTTGGAAAACCGTTTTGGCATGTACCTCAACGGCATTGCGCTGGTTTCCTCGGTCCTGGACTTTTCCACCATTAGTTTTAACGCGGGCAACGACCTTCCTTTCGTTTTGTACCTGCCCACGGAAACCGCCGTGGCCTGGTTCCATAAGAAGCTTCCGCCGGATTTGCAAGCTGACAGGAAGAAAGCGTTGATGGAATCGGAACGCTACGCCTTGGGCGATTACAGCCGCGCCCTCATGCAAGGCTCCGCCCTTTCCGCTCCTGACCGGCAGCGCGTCATCAAGGAAGTCGCGCGTCTGACCGGGTTGTCCGGGGACTACGTGGACCGGGCCAATTTGCGCGTCCATGCCTCCCGCTATTTCAAGGAATTGCTGCGTCAGGAACGTCTCATCATCGGCCGCTACGACGCGCGCCGGACGGGAACCGACCTTGACGCCGCTGGCGAGTCCGCGGAGTATGATCCCAGTTTCACCTCCGTGCTGGGGCCTTTCACAGCCACCCTGAATGATTATGTCCGGCGCGAACTCAAATTCGAAAGCGATCTGCCCTACGAAGTGTTGACAGGTAAAGTGCAACCCTGGGATTTCAATGACGCCAGGAACCACTACCTCGACGTGGCCGAGACGTTGCGCCAGACCATGACGCACAATCCCTACCTCAAAGTTTTTGTGGCCAACGGCTATTATGACATGGCCACTCCCTATCTGGCCACCCGCTACACCTTTGATCACATGGGCCTGCCGCCCAACCTCCAGACCAACGTCAGCATGGGCTATTACGAGGCGGGCCACATGATGTACGTCAATCAACCTTCGCTGGCGGAGTTGAAACACGATCTGGCCGCGTTCCTCCGTTCGGCTTTGCCGCCGAAATGACCAAATGTCTTGTGCGTTTGCTGGATCGCTATTTACTGCGCGAGTTGCTTGTGCCTTTGGCATATTGTCTGGGCGGTTTCCTGATCTTCTACGTTGCTTTCGATTTGATCTTCGAGATCAACCGTTTCCAGGAAGGACATTTGCTCTTCCTCGACGTGGTCGAGTATTACATTGTCACGTTGCCGGAAATTCTGTCGGATCAGGTCATTCCCGTCTCTCTGCTGCTGGCCTGCCTTTATGCGCTGACCAATCACAGCCGGCACAACGAATTAACCGCCATGCGCGCGGCGGGTGTCAGTCTCTGGCGGTTGTCCCTTCCCTATTTGGGCGTGGGAATTGTTGGCGGCATGGCCATTTTCGCCCTCAACGAGTTGTGGGTGCCGGGGGCCGCGGACAAGTCCAAGGACATCCTGGAACGCCGCAAGAACCCCGGCCAGGACCGCAACTGGACCGGGAGACTGGACTTCCACAATGAGGCAGACCGGCGCCATTGGAACATGGCCCGTTTCAATCGAGCCACTTCTGAAATGACCGGGCCCACCGTCACCTGGGATTCGCCCGACCGGTCGAGCCATGCGATTTTCGCCAAAAGCGGCATTTATACCAACGGTCAATGGCGCTTTTACAACCTCGAAAAATGGGACAGGGCGGCGGGCGAAGCCTTTCCTCAACAGACCACCAACAGTTTTCTTGACATCTCCTTCTCCGAAACACCGGCCTCGATCAAAACCGAAATCAAAGTCAGCGCTCTTACTCCGACCGAGGCCGCGAAAGGTCCGCAGCTTTCCATTCGCGAACTTCTCACCTATCTGCGCTGGCATCCGCACCTGGATCGGGAGAAGCGATGGCCGTCCCTCATGACGCAACTGCAGGGCCGTATCGCCGCGCCGTTCACCTGCCTGGCGGTGGTGCTGATCGCCCTGCCCTTTGGCGCGCGCAGCGGACGGCACAACGTATTCGTTGGCGTGGCTGGCAGCATTTTCATTTGCTTCGCCTACTTCATCCTGCAACGCGTCTCCGTCGGCCTGGGCGTTGCCGGCTACCTCCCGCCGCTTGTGGCGGCATGGCTGCCCAACATCCTTTTCGGCGGCGCCGGCATCGCCCTCATGTCCCGGGTGCGGTAGATTCATTTCCAGCGGCAACAATATGATTGATGGTGATTACCAGCTTGTCCGGCTCGCCAACGGCACTTTCAGCATTCACTCAAAGGCGGAGGGCGAAACCTTTCACCCCGTCGTCGGCCCCGTCGCCGAAGCGCAGGCGCTCTACGTCAATCAGCTCAAGCTGCGCGAACGGGTGCGGTCGCAGACCGGCGAATTCGTCATTTGGGACGTTGGTTTGGGCGCGGCGGCCAACGTTCTCACCGCCTTGCGCGCCACCCGCGACCTGTCTTGTTCCCTGCATGTCATCAGCTTTGACCGCACCATCGCGCCGCTGCAATTTGCCCTGCGGCACTCGGCGGAATTGGGTTATCTGGCGCAATATGAAAGCGCTGTCCAGGCGCTGCTGCAAACAGGCCGCGCCGATTTCAAGCACGATCAACAATCGGTGCGATGGCGGCTGCGCCTTGGCGATTTTCCCCAATTCCTGCGCCGCCACGGCCCGGCGCCTGCGCCCAACGCAATTATGTTTGACGCCTTTTCGCCCGCCAAAAATCCCGCCATGTGGACCGCGCCGCTTTTCTCCGATTTGTTCCATGCCCTTGATCCCAGCCGCCCGTGCGCAATGCCGACCTATTCCCGGAGCACGATGTTGCGCGTGACCCTGCTGCTGGCGGGCTTTTATGTGGGCATTGGCCGCGCCACCGGGGAGAAGGAAGAGACCACCATTGCCGCCAATACGCTGGAATTACTTGATGAACCATTGCCGGCCGCCTGGCTCCGCCGGGCGCGCAACTCCAAAAGCGCCGAACCGCTCTGGGAACCGGTCTATCGGCAGGCCCATCTCTCCCCGGAAACATGGGAAAAGTTGCGCCGGCATCCGCAGTTTGCCTGAAGCCTCACCGATCAATCCGCCTCTGCAGGCGCGACCGCACCCTGGCAAGAATTTTCCGAATGTCCCCCTTTTTGTGCGAGGCATGGTGGCCATTCATGCCTTGGGGGACAAGTGCGCCCAACTCCGGCGTATCCTGCTCCAAATTATGGAGTGGAGGCTTCTTTGCGTGTTTATCCATATCGATACGGCGCGGACAGGGTGAAGGTGTTGGGCAGGTGCCGGATCTCGGCCACGACCCCATCCTCCAGCAGCACCTCCACAACGTCAAACCGAATTTTTATCGGCGGGGTTTTCAGCAGGCGCAAATAATCAAAGGCGCATTTCGTCAACAACAGCCGTTTGCGCGCGTTGACCGCCTTCGCCGGGCGCACCCACCCCCCCTCCGCGCGCGTTTTGACCTCGACGAACACCAGGCAGTCGTCCTCCCGGAACACCAGGTCGATCTCGCCCCGGGCCGACCGGAAATTCGCCGTCAGATATTTCAGGCCCTGCTTTTGCAGGTGCTTCTTCGCCGCCCGTTCGCCCATCTGGCCGTGGCGCTGGGCGAGCGGCAAATCCTTTTTGTCGCCCCACCATTTGAGTTGTCCGAACAAACGCATCGAGCTAGTCGCCAAACAAATCCGCCTGCGCCAGTCGAAAGGGCGCAAAGGATTGCCGATGGATCGGGCAAGGGCCTCGTGCCTTGATTGCGGCCACATGTTCAGGCGTCCCGTAACCTTTATGATCGGCGAAACCATAGCCGGGATATTGCCCGTCCAGTTGAACCATCAACCGGTCGCGGCTGACCTTGGCCAGGATGCTGGCGGCGGCGATGGAATAACTCAAGGCGTCGCCCGAGACAATCGCCGTCTGCGGCCATTGCATTGATTTCACCGGCAAACCATCGACCAGCACGTGCTCCGGCGCGGGATTTAATTGGGCCAGGGCCAGATTCATGGCGCGATGGGTGGCTTGCAGAATGTTGATCTGATCGATCATTTGCTCCGGCACCTGCGCGATGGCAAATCGAATTGCCGCGCGCGAAGTCAGTTCCGCGAACAAATCTTCCCGCAGTTCCGGGCTGAGTTGCTTGGAATCGTTCACCTTTTTCAACGGCTTGGGCAATCCGTTCAAAATCCATTCGCTCGGAAAAATGACAGCGGCGGCGAAGACCGGTCCGGCCAGCGGTCCCCGTCCGGCTTCATCAACTCCGGCGATGCGGGTCATCCCCTGCTCCACCAGCGCGATCTCAAAACGAAAGCGTCCGGGCCTTGAAATTCTTGCCGCCATTGACAAACAAGAATAAAGGCTGAAGGCTGAAGCGTAAAGGCCGAAGGCTGAAGGCTGAAGGCTGAAGGCTAAAATTGATGAATGAGCAGGTACAGGATTTGAAGAATCGTACGAAAGAATTCGCATTGCGGATGATTCGGATGTATTCGAAGCTTCCGAAAAACAACACTGTTGCGCAAGTACTCGGAAAGCAGGTCCTTCGATCAGGAACTTCAGTCGGCTCAAATTATCGTGAGGCTTCGCGCGCCCGCTCAAAAGCGGAATTCACGGCCAAAACTGGCGATTCACTCAAGGAAATCGAAGAAACAGCGTACTGGCTTGAGCTTCTGGTGGACAGCGGTTGCGTTCCACAGCACAAAATGGCGGGCCTCTTGGACGAAACCCAGCAGTTGATTGCCATCTTCGCCACCATTAACAAACGGTCCAAAGATGAATAACTTCAGCCTTCAGCCTTCAGCCTTTAGCCTTTCCGGCAAATCGATCCTTATCACAGGCGCGTCGAGTGGCTTTGGCGCGGCTGCGGCGCGCGCATTCGGCGCGCAGCATTGCAAATTGCTTTTGGGCGCGCGTCGCTTGGACCGCCTCGAAGCCGTCGCCGCTGAAGCCCGCAAGGCGGGCGCGGGCGCGGCCCATTTTCACGCGCTGGACGTGACCAAAACCGCCAGCGTCGAAGATTTCGTCAAGTGGGCGCGCGCCAAAACGAATGTTGTTGACGTTTTAATCAACAACGCGGGCGGCGCGCACGGCCTGGACCCGGTGGCCGCGGGACGGGATGAAGATTGGGAAGCCACCCTGCAAACCAACGTGCTCGGCGTGTTGCGCATGGTGCGGGCCGTGCTGCCGTCGATGCCGAAAGACGCGGGCAGTTCGATTTTGAACATCGGTTCGGTGGCGGGCCGGTTCGCCTACGAAGGCGGCGCGGCCTACTGCGCGGCCAAAGCCGGCGAACTAAAAATCACCCAGGTCTTGCGCCTGGAATTGAACGGAACCGGTATCCGCATCGGCTCGGTCGATCCCGGCATGGCCAGGACGGAATTTTCCACCGTGCGTTTCAAAGGCGACACCGCCAAGGCCGACAAAGTCTATGAAGGGGTGCGCCCGCTCATGCCCGAGGACGTTGCCGAAACATTAGTGTGGATAGCCAGCCGCCCGCCTCATGTGAACATTGATGAAATGGTCATCAAATCCATCGACCAGGCGGCTACGTTCAAAGTCTTTCGGCGCAAGGCAGGGTGAGTCTCGCCCTGTCGATTTTATTTTTGGTCGCGCTCCGGAATTTCAATAACGTCTCCATCCTCCAGCGACACAGCGGGAGGAGGCTGAGTCTCCAGGTTAAATTCCATGACCTGATGATGCCCGCCGGCTTCCGATTCACGCCGGGTCACTTTCACGCGGCTGAGATCGGACGATATCAGAAGAACGTTGGCTTCATGCACCACCTGATTGAGGTCGTAGGTTTCCAAGACGTGTGCGCCATTCAAGATTCCAGCGATAGAGGACGAGATAATACCAGGACCGCCCTGAACCCATGTGTCCCCCATCTGCCCCCCTGCCGCAGTATAAGAAATCCACTGTACAATCGGCGGCAGCAAGGCGAACTGCGTCGGTTGTCCCTTGACGAGCACTTTCACTTTTCGCATCAAACATTTTCCAAGGGTGTCTCGTTCGAATTGAGTTAGACCCGGCCAACCCTCGCCGACATGATGATCCAATTGAGGAATCATTACAATATCTCCCCATTCCAGCCGAATATTCTTCGAGCAATCGCCCGACTCCAGGATCTCGTTTAAATCGACGGCGAATTCCTCTTTGCTCCCGTCAGTGTTTAGCCGGTTGATCGCAATATGGGCAAGGTCGGGAAAGGCCACGCCGGAAGAACCCCCGCCAATGCGTTGTGGAAATCCAATGTGACGTCCGGCATGGCCTCCATAAACGCTCGCCATCAACTCGAACAAGGTGTATTGATTGACCCAATTCGTTTCCCTGGAAAAAACTTTGTTTCCAATCGAGCCTGTCCCTTTCTGCGCTATAAAAATCGCCGCGCGCCGCCGGTAATCTTCATTGGCTCCGGCCTGGATTAGCATCTGTTTTATTTGCTCCCTCTGCTTGCCGTCACCCCATGAAACATAGGCTAACGGCGGGTCGCCTTGTTTGTCAGGCGCATTGACGTCGGCATGATGCAAAATCAATTCCCCAATGAGATTGGTATTCCTGTGAATTATTGCGAAATCCAGCGGGGTGTTGCCGGCTTCGTCCGCCAGATTCGGATTCGCGGAGTGCTGGAGAAGAACTGCGGCGATCTTGGATTGTGCCTCGGAGTCTTTGGAAACCGCAAGGATTAAAGGCGTAACGGCCTGGTCAATATGATTTTCGGTGTGGGGGATTTGCGGCGCAGGCACGTTCCACCGCGCCAGTGTGTTTGGATCCTCATTCTTTTGCAGCAACAATTCCACCAGATCAGCCCGACCGTCTATGACGGCGATATCGAGCGGATAATGACTCCTCACGGTTGCCTCCACACCGGCTCCACTGTCGAGGAGCGCTTTAACAATCGCGATGTTGATGTCGTTCTTCCCCACGGCCGAGAGTAATGGGGTCTCACCGGATTTAGATTTGATGTTGACGTTGGCTTTGTTGGAGATGAGGAACTCGACCATTTCGGCCTGATTGTTCTGAATAGCCTTGAAGAGCGCTGTTTCTCCGCCTTTTCCAGGTGCATTGACATCGGCCTTGTGCCCGAGCAGGACCTCCGCCAGGCTCCTGAAGCCCCTTTCGGCTGCAAAGTGCAAGGGGCGGTTTCCATCGCGGGCCCGGACTTCGACATCGGCTCCATGAGCGATCAGGGTTTCTGCAACGCTTTTAAAGCCATGAAAAACGGCGTAATGCAATGGGGCCCAGCCCTGATGACCATCCACCGCATTTATGTTTGCGCCTTTGGAAAGCAACAATTCGACCATCCCTTTGTTGCCCGCATCCGACGCCGCAGTGAGCGGGGTATCGCCGGGTGGCGATTCTGGATTGATAATCGCCCCATTCTCCAAAAGCAACTTCGCCGCCGACATCCAGCCGGAACGCGCTGCCGTGACGAGCCGCGGGTCCTGTCCCGGCAGCGTCGCGTTGATCAAGTCCGGGCTGTTCTGAATTATGTCTTTAATCTGCCCTATCTCCAATTGTTCCTGGGGGTTTTGTGCCTCCTTCGCGTCCGGGAGCCTTGTCGGTTGCGAAACAAATGAACCCGAATGATTCGTCTTCGGCAAATAATTCCTGCTCAATTCAACCAATTGCGCCTGGTCCGAAAATTCCCGGACGACGCGCTCGTATTGGACATCGGCTTCATTGGTCTTGCCTTGCAAGCGGTAGCATTCGCCCAAACGAAAAATCGCGGTGGCCGTAAGTTGCCGGTCCTTGTCAAAATGGCCAATCGCTTCCTGGTAATATTCGATCGCCGCATCCAGATGATGGTTGGCTTCCTCCTCAAAAAGCCCTTTTTGGACGAGTGTTGTAATGTCGTTCGTGCTGGCGCGCGCGAAACCGGCAGACGCCAGCCACACCAGAATAATTCCAGCCGTTTTTAATTTCATAACGCGATATTGCCGATTCTTGTCCAGCGTGTTGTCATGGATTTGTAATAAATCACCGCTCCGCCGCCTCCAGGCGATACCCCACGCCATGCACCGTTTTGATCCAGCGCGGCGAATCCGGACTCAACTCGATTTTGCCGCGCAGACTGGCGATGTGATTGTCCACCGTGCGCGTGGTTGGAAACGCTGTGTAACCCCAGACCACGTCGAGGAACTTTTCCCGCGTCACCGGTTCGCCTTCCGCCTCTGCCATCAAGCGCAACATGGCAAACTCCTTCGCCGTCAGATGAACCCGTTTCTTCCCCCGCGCGGCGGTCTGCCGTGCCAGATCAATTTCCAAATCGCCCAATTTCAATTTCAACGGCCGCCGGGTTTTCCGTTCCACGCGCCGCAGCAGGGCGCGCACGCGGGCGAGAAGTTCGTCCGTGCTGAACGGTTTGACGAGATAATCATCCGCGCCCGCATCAAGGCCGGTCACTCGATCTTCAATCTGGCCTTTGGCGGTGAGCATGAGCACCGGCACGGCGTTGCCGAGACGGCGCAACTCGGCGCACAACGCAAAGCCATCGAGCTTGGGCATCATCACATCGAGCAGAATGAGGTCGGGTTTTTCAGCGAGGGCGCGCTCCAGGCCGCTCCCGCCATCGGAAGCGGTCAGCGCGCGGTAGCCTTCCGCCGCAAGCAAGTCAGCCAGCGCCGTGCGCATGGGCGCTTCATCTTCGACGATTAAAATCCGTTCATTCATCTTGATTCCTTGCCGGCAATTCGATGGTGAACCGGCTGCCCTGGCCGGCTTCACTTTGCACAATCACGCGTCCGCCGTGCCCTTCAACAATGTGTTTCACAATACTCAAGCCGATTCCAACCCCCTGGGTTTCACGGCGCAACTCGGAACCGCGCCGGTAAAAACGCTCGAAAATCCTTTCATGCTCCGCCGCCGGAATACCTGGGCCGTGGTCGGAAACAAACAAACGTATGATGGCCGCTGAGGGTTCATTTATCATTTCAATTCCCACTGTCACCGTTTGGCTCCTGGCCGAATGTTTGATGGCGTTGTCAATCAGGTTCACCAGCGCCTGCTGAACGGCGCGGCCATCCACGTTCAATTCGATGTTCGATGCGGGCTGTGGGTCGCCGGACATTTCCAATTTGACGCCTTTTTCCGCCGCGTACGGCTCCATGAGCTGCACCGTTGTCTGTGTCAGCGCAACGAGATTGGCCGGCTCGAATTCATATTGTTTGCGGCCTTGCTCGATGCGTGAAAAGTCGAGTACGTTTTCGACGAGTGATGACAATCGGCGGCATTCCTGCACGATGAAACCGAAATACTCCTTCTGTTTGTGCGGCTCCAGGACTTTGCCCCCTTCCAGATTTTCGGCCATCAACCGAACGGAGGCGATGGGTGCGCGCAGTTCGTGTGAAACGCTGGAGACGAAATTGGATTTCATTTCACCGAGCTGCTGCTGGTGGCGGAATGCTCGGTAGGCGGCAATAATACCAATCAAGGCTGCCAAACTCGAGGCCGCGATGAGCGCCCCGAAGATAAACTGAAGCTGACGCTGCTTCGCGTAAAGCAGGTTGCGGTCGGTCAGCAGGATCTGCATGGTAAATTGCGGATGGCCCGGCATGGCCTCAAAAAAGATGTCTTGTTCCTGTCCTTTATTGGCATCGTGTTTCCTCATCCCTGCGCGCTGTGACATATGGAATTGTGCTTCCGCAAGGAGGTCGCCGGTCGCTTTGTCGCCGCCCGGTTTGCTCCAGGGTGATGGCAGCGGAACCGGCTCGCCTTCCAACTCAATACAAATGCTGAAAAAATCCGGCAATGAGATTTTGGCGTCCTTGAAAGCATCCGCAAATCCCAGTGCGACCAATGATTGTGGAAAGCACCGCACCCTCGTGATCGCCTCTATCGTCGTAACCGGATGATTGGAAATTGTGGTGTGGTTTTTGGATTCAGAGGGGCTTAATATACAAAACCAGCGGCCGTCCGGGGCAGCCGCCCAAAGATTGGTGGTCGTGACCCCGTTGAGTTTTCCGGTTTGTTTCACGGCTTCGGCCAGTTCGGCTTGCGCTTGCGTATCAGCCAGTAAAATGCGCATTGCTTTGACCGCCTCTGATAATTGAGCGTCCTTGACAACCAGGCGCCCGGCCTCATCCAACAAGATGGATGTCAGCGCGCTTGGTGAGAAGACTTCCCACTGCAGCCGTTCCCAAAGTTGCTCGTTTGGTCCGGAGTCTTGCGCCCGCTTCAAAGCCTCGGCCAGAGCCAAAGTTGACAGCGGCACCCCGCTTTCCGAGATCACGTTGTAGTGATGGTCTGCAAATGAGAGCAATTGATGAATGGCATTGGTAGCGGACGACGATGACAATCCGTTGCGAAGCCGGATAAACTCCGCGCAAACGAGGGCGGATGGAGGTGGTTGAGTCTGCCGAAATGCGTTGAATAACCCGGCCAGGTTGGAAAACGATTCAGATGCATAGGCTGCCCTTTGAAAAGCCGTCCATGCCTCATGCTGTCCGGTGGACATGTTCACAAGCCATGTTGGAGGGCGCAGCGGCATTTGATGTCCAAACACAAGGTCGCCATTTGTATTCAGCGAAAAAGTCGCCTGCGGAAACGGCCCGTTTTGCCATCCGGGAAAAGCCGAGCGCATAACTGCCAGATCATTTGAAATTGCCCACGATTCGTTTGAATCAGCCAGAATCTGTTTGCGGTTTTTATTTTCCGGCCAGGCCGCAACGCCCATTTGCAGATACGTAAGCCAGCCACCCTTGGGGCCTTCACATTGCGTTAGCCGGTTGGCGGCAATCCGGCCAAACCAGTCGCTGGGAATCGCCTGTAAAACTTCCCTCGCCCGTTGCTGCGCCTCTTGTTCAACTGCGTTGCGCTCCCGGAGGATGGCCCAGAAGCCGAAACCAGCCATCAGCGCCACCGGCAGCAGGATGAGTCCCGCTTGCCATAGAAAAGATTGTTGCCGTTTTCCGGGCAGGCTGGCCACGGCCTGCATTGCCTTCTTTTCCTCCAACGCCCGGCCTCTGGCCCGCCAGCAGATATACAAATAAAGAGGCCATGCCCCGGCGTACATGAAGACCAATGGCGCTTTTCCCCAGAAAAACGGCTTATCGCTCTTGCCGGCAAGAACGAGAACCAAAATCAAAAACACGGTCCACAAGACCACAAACACCCGCCAAAAGGTGTAACGGGTCTGGCATGGGGTGTTGCGTCGCATTCGTTTCATTACCCGCCAAGTTAGCTCAAGCCGCAAGACCAATTGTCATGCTTTTGTAAATTCTCCGGCCATGCCGGATTGATCCAAATCGAATGAGCCGCCAGCAATGCTTTTCTTATTTGCGCGGGGCTTTTTGCGCCATGGCAACAAATTCCCCCGCCAACCGCGTCAACTCCGCCCAGTTCTCTTCACGCAGAATTTTCGGCGAAACCAGGCTTGTCGCCACGCCGATGGCCACGCAACCCGACGCAAAGAACTCCGGTCCTGACTGCAAATTCACCCCGCCGGTGGGAACGATCTTCAGATGCGGCATGGGCCCCCGCATGGCCTTGATATAGGCCGGGCTTGTCGATGGGAAAATCTTGATCAAATCCGCGCCGGCCTCATGGGCCAATTGCGCCTCCGTCGGAGTGTACGCGCCGAGAATGACCGCGCACTCCGCCGCGTGGGCCGCCTGCACGATTTCCGGACGCATGATGGGCGTCACCACGAAAGTCGCGCCGGCCTCGATGGCGGCGCGGCACATCTCCGCCGTCATCACCGTGCCGACGCCGACAATGGCCCGCTTGGCGAAGCGCTGGCTGGCTTCCCGGATCAGCGCCAGGGCGTTGGGCGTGGTCATGGTGATTTCGAGGGCGGTAAGACCACCGGCGAACAGCGCTTCGCAGGCCGGTATCACATGTTCGGCATTGTCCGCGCGAATCACCGGAATGACGCCGGGGTCGAGCAGTCGGGAAACAATCTCAGCACGAGAAACCATTGGAGCAAGATAGTTTCAACTCCCGCGGCGGCAAGGTTTTTCGCGCCACATCGCTGGATTGGAACAAAGTCAAAGAGAAGCGAATGCGCTGGATTTGGCGGCGACTCCGGGCCAATGTGTTTCCTGTCAGGCGTACTGGCAGAAAGGCAAAATCACCATGCCCAAAGTCTCGGAACTGAATGTTAACGGCAGGCCCGTCCTCATTGACGCCGAAGGCGAACGGACCTTGTTGAGCGTTCTGCGCGACGACCTCAATCTGACGGGGTCAAAATATGGGTGCGGTGAAGGCCAGTGTGGCGCCTGCACCGTGTTGCTGGACGGCGCGCCCACCCGCTCGTGCCAGATTCCCATTGGCAGCGTGGGCCGGCACAAGGTGCTCACCATCGAAAGCCTCGCGCCAGAGGGCCAACTGCATCCGCTGCAACAGGCGTTTCTGGATCATGACGCCTTTCAATGCGGCTATTGCACATCCGGCATGATCATGTCCGGCGTTGCTCTTTTGCGCAAACGCAAGAACCCGTCGGAGGCCGAGATCATCCGTTTCATGGACGGCAACGTTTGCCGTTGCGGCGCTTACCAGCGGATAATCGCGGCGATCAAGGATGCCGCCAACAAGGTCCCGGGAGGCGCAAAATGAATGTGACGGAGGAATTTGTAATCGAGCCTGAACGCTACGAATTGCTCGAACCGCGCCGCTACCATTTTGCAATGGATCGACGGGTGTTTTTCAAACGGCTCGGCTGTGGTCTTGTTGTGTTGTGTGTGGCGGGGCCGGCGCTGGCCCAGGAATCCGGGGGCCCCCGGCGGCGCGGAGGGCGCGGCGGACAGCTTCCCGGCGACATCGACGCCTGGCTGCATGTGGGCGCTGACGGCGCGGTGACGGTCTTCACCGGCAAAGCGGAGGTAGGCCAGAACATCCGCACGTCGCTCACGCAAGCAATAGCCGAAGAACTGCGCGCGCCCATGGCCTCCATCAAAATGGTCATGGCGGACACCCAATTGACACCCTTCGACATGGGCACTTTCGGCAGCCAGACGACGCCTCAAATGGCGTCGCGGTTGCACAAGATCGGCGCCGCCGCCCGTGAAGCGTTGCTGGATCTGGCGGCGGATCATTTCAAGGCGGATCGGGCGTCGTTGGTTCTGAGCGATGGAAAGATTTCCAAGGCTGGCGGGGCCGGGTCCGTCACCGTTGGCGAACTGACCAAAGGTCAAAAGCTGGTCAAGTCCGTGACCCATGAGGGTTCCGCCACGCCGGCGGCAGACTGGAAGATTGCGGGCACCTCTGTGGCCAAAGTGGACGGCTGCGACTTTGTCACTGGCAAACATAAATATTCGTCCGACACGAGCCTGCCGGGAATGCTTCATGGCCGGGTGCTGCGGCCCACTGCTTTTCAAGCGTCACTCGAATCCGTCGAAACCGCGGCGGCGGAGGCGATGCCAGGCGTCAAGCTCGTGCGCGATGGCGATTTCATCGGCGTGACGGCCCCGGACGCCTTGAGCGCAGGCCATGCGCTGGAAGCCATCCGGGCCAAATGGACGGCGAAACCGCAGCCCTCCAGCGCCGAACTGTTCGATTTTCTGCGCAAGAATGCCAGCTCCGGTGGCGGACGCGGAGAAGGCGGGGACTCCGGTTCGATTGAGGAGGGATTGAACGCCGCCTCGCTCAAACTTCAGGCGACTTACACCACCGCCTATATCGCCCACACCCCTTTGGAACCCCGCGCGACCGTTGCCTGGTGGGACGGCGGCAAGCTGACGGTTTGGACCGGTTCACAGCGGCCGTTTGGCGTCCGCTCGGAGCTGGCCGACGCGTTTGGCATCGCCCAGGAAAACATTCGCGTCATCGTGCCGGACACGGGGGCCGGCTATGGAGGCAAACATACCGGCGAAGCGGCGATTGAGGCGGCGCGCCTGGCCAAAGGCGCGGGGAAGCCGGTCAAGCTGGTCTGGACTCGTCAGGAAGAATTCACTTGGGCTTATTTCCGCCCCGCGGGCGTGATCGACGTCACCGCCGGGGTGCGCGACGACGGCGCGATCACGGCCTGGGAATTTCATAATTACAACTCGGGCGGTTCCGGTATTGGCAGTCCTTACGACATCCCGAATCAGAAAAGCGAGTCCCACCGATCCAATTCCCCGCTGCGTCAGGGTTCTTATCGGGCGCTGGCTGCGACCGCGAACCACTTCGCGCGCGAGTCGCACATGGATGATCTGGCGGCCGCCGTGAAAATGGATCCGCTCGACTTTCGCCTCAAAAACCTGAAGAACCCCCGCCTGCGCGCCGTCCTGGAAGCGGCGGCGGAGACCTTTGGCTGGCGCGGGGCCAAAACCGGCGGCGGGCACGGCATTGGCCTGGCTGCCGGCACGGAAAAGGGTTCTTACCTTGCGACGTGCGTCGAGGTTCTGGCGGATAAGGACAGCGGAAGTGTCAAAGTGATTCGCGCGGTCAGCGCCTTCGATTGCGGTGCGGTCGTCAATCCAAACCACCTGAAGAACCAAGTGGAAGGGGCATTAGTCATGGGTTTGGGCGGCGCGCTTTTCGAGGCCATCGAATTTGAAAACGGAATGGTGACCAACCCCCGCCTCTCCGACTACCGGGTCCCGCGCTTCAGCGACCTTCCCAAGATCGAAGTGGTGTTGATCGACCGGAAGGACATCGCGTCGGCAGGCGCGGGAGAAACCCCGATAGTCTGCATCGCGCCTGCGATCGGCAACGCGATTTTCAAGGCCGCGAATATTCGACTCCGGTCTATGCCCTTGGCGCCAGAAGGGTTGAATGGTTGACGGCTTGGCTCGGACATGAGTCGCGGCAGGTTTCCCGTCCGCAGTGACAATTGAATGTAACAGTCTTTAAATAAAGATGTTATATCTGGAACGTGCCACAGGCATGGGGTTTGAATTGGCGCCGTTTTGTGTTCCCGATGCGCTTTGCGGCTAAAGTCAGTGTTCCATTTGTCCGATGTGACCTTGTCACCAGTAATGGTGACTGGCGGGAAATCAGGGATGGGGTAATCTTTGAGCAGTTGACAGTGCAAAAGCGCAGTTCCGTGTGTGTTGGTTGGACGCGAGTCTGCGGCGTCGCATGAGTCACGCAAAGACTTTTAAAAGGGCTTTGTTCTCATAAGGCAGGCCGGGCGAAAGCCCGGCCTTTTTGTTTTTGGTGGCGGAACCGGCCTCCGGCCGGCCCAAGGAGCAATTCCTGGCGTTTGTGCTGGTGGGGGCCCTCGCCCGGGAATTTGGCCGAAAGAGCGGTGATGCTTCGCTCATCATGCACATTGCCAGCCAGATTCCGGAGGAAAAAATACCCGAAAACGCCATGAATGCGGCCAAAGTGTTTTTGGCCTTCTGCAATGGAGTTTGCAAAAAAACCCACAACTGGATGCTGGCCCGCAGTTGACTCGCGCCGCCGCCGCTTGTCCAACCGCCATATTTAAGTTCGCACCGGGTGCAAACTCAGGTAAGGTGGATTCTTCAGTGCGGATTCGTGTCCATTTTTATTCGTATTGCAAAGATCTGACGGGTTGCGCCTCGGTCTCCGAATGCGTCGAGCCGGGATGCCGGATCGAGGATCTTTTGCAAAAGTTATTTGTCCGCTTTCCCAGGCTGGCCCCCGCGCAAAAATCCCTGCTCGTCGCGGTGGGCGTTGATTATCAGGGCGCCGATTATGTCTTGCAGGAAGGCGATGCGGTGTCGCTGTTTCCGCCGGTGCAGGGGGGGTGAACATGCAACGCGAGTTGGACATCACGACGGATAAGATCGATGAGGTCGCCCTGTTGCAACGGCGCGAATTGGCCGGCGACATGGGGGCGGTTATTTGCTTTCTGGGCGTGGTTCGCGGCGAGGAGGAGGGCCGGCCCATCGCCGCCATTGATTACGAAGTCTTTGCCGGGATGGCGCGCCGCCAGTTCGACCTCATCTTTGACCAGGTGGAAAAGCGTTGGCCGGTGGCGTCGGTTCGGCTGGTCCATCGCGTCGGGCGCGTGGCTGCGGGCGAACCATCGCTTTGGGTGGAAACGATTGCCCCGCACCGGGAAGAGGCGTTCGCCGCCTGTCAATTCATCATTGCGGAGATGAAGCGGGCGGTGCCGATTTGGAAGAAGCCGTGCCCATTTTCGAACTCCAAGTCGCAGGAGGCAGCGGGCGAGATTGGCAGTGGCCAGGGCCGCGAGGGCGAGGGCGCCAGCCAGAACCAGGCACATTAATACGAACGCTCCGGGCGCTCCGCCCCATTCGGCCATTGCGGGAATCAGTCCCAGGCAACTTGCCAATCCAAGCGCATAGGCCCCGGCGCTGAAGCGGGACACCCTCAAGGGTGGACACCAATCGAAAATTCCGACCCCAAGAAACGCAACCACGCCGAAACCGAACAGCGAGCCGGAAATGGTCCTCAATACTGGCGACGATGGCACCCAGGGAAATACAAACAATCCCAGTTGCAGAAGGAAAAAGGCGTGGATCTGGAGGAACCCTTTGCTGATGCGCGGACGAAACCAGAGGTGCAGCGCGGTGGCAGCCAACGCCGCCACATAGAGTCCGGTGCAACGCTGGCAACAAGGCAGAGGTTGTCCGCCCGGCGACCAAATATGCTGCGGGTTCTCGCCGCAGACGGCGGAGAAGATGGGGAGCAGCAATTTGTACATGTTTCGAAGCTTTTAATTGATGCCGTGGTTATTTGACAATGTCTTTGGGCGGCAGAGGGATGGGCACCTTGGTGACTTTGCGTTGGGGATCAGTCAAGTTCACGAGGAAGAGGGCGCAATCTTCCGCTTTTACGGGATGGTCGCCACAAGCAAGGCATATTGACTCGACGGCGAGTGTCTTGCCGTCATGCGAAATATCAATCTGAAAGTACGCAAGCATCCCCTTGTCCTCCCTCTCAACGTCGCGGATCAATGTGGTCTTCCGAATAGGGGAACCATCCAGGGGAATTTCGACAAAACCGTAGGCGTCCTTTGTTCCAACGGAAGCATCTCTGAAGGAGCCATATAGTATGTCGTGTTTGGGCGAAAAGTGGCGGACATTGACCTCCGTCTGGTCGCCAAGGGAGTCGAGCGACAGGGTCCGCGCGGGCTGGCCGGTTTCGAGCAGGTGAACCACGGTCGGCTTTTCGTCTTCCACCTGGTAGGCAAGGCGTTTGGCGTCACGGCTGAGGGCCAGGGAGAAAATGGAAACCTTCTTGTCTTTGATTTGGAAAAGCGGCGTGCGGGCGAACGTCTCTGGATTCATGAGACCGCATTCGTCGGGGCCTTTGGAATCATCCTTGCCGTCCAGATAAGACTTGTCCATACCGCCCAGATAAAATAAACGATCGTTGTTAGGCGAAGGGAGCAGGAACAATGCCTGTTGGCTGCTCTGGCGATGCATTGCGCCAGTCCCAAGGTCAAGGCGGATGATGCTGTTGGATTCGCCGATTAAAAAGAGGGACGACCCGACGACCGGCAGGGGCCAGTAGTAAAATGTTGTGGTCCAGTCCCCCAAGTCCGTCATCAGAAAGGTGCGGGCCGGTCCGCGCCGGTCAAAGGGCAGAATCGCAAGGTTCAATGACTTGTCATCGGAGCCAGCCACCCAGGCAGTGAGAAGGTTGTGTCCGCCCTCCAACCACTGCGGTCGCAATATGGCCGGCTTGGCGGCGAGTTTCCCCGTATCTTGGCTCAACGGCTCAAAGAGCAACTCGGATTTGCCCGGTTTGCGGTCATAAACAGCGACGGCGGTCAGGCCGCTCTTGGCATCCACCGTTACATAAAGCACCTTCGAATCGTCCGGACTGAATGAGGTGCAGGCGAGGATGTAGATTAGAAGCGCCCCCAAGCCGGCCAGGACGGGCGTTGAATTCGAGACCGTCGGTTTTCTCATGGAATTTTCCTTTCTTTGATGTGGCGCGCCGTTGTCGCGCGTCTCAAGTCAAGAGTACTACATCAGGGTTGCCGGGGGGTTCAACCCAAAAAGCCTGTAAATAAATTCCCAGCCCAGCCGCGGGACGTCATTGCGCAAAGAAGGAATTGATTGCGGCTGATCGATAAAGGGAATACATACATTTTCCGAATGCCCAAGCCGTCATTTCTCTGTCAAGTAGCCTCGAGCCTGGGGTGGACGCGTCAGTCATTTTATCTGCTGGGCAGTTATCTGGCGGTGATGGGATTGATCGCATGTCTCTGGTGGCCCCTGGCGCGGGAAGCTTTCGTGGCGGATGACGGCTGGAGTGGCGAATGGCGTTGGCATTTCGACTGGCTGCTGGCCGGCAATTTTCTGGCGATGTTCCTGCTCATCATGGCGAAGGCGGATTGGCGCGTGGATTTGAATGTCGCTCTCGCCGGTCTGGCTGGCGGTTTGGCCATCGAATGCTGGGGGACGCAAACCAACCTTTGGACTTATTACACGGCGGAACGTCCTCCTGTATGGATCATCCCAGCCTGGTTCATTTCGAGCCTGGCCATTGACCGCCTGGCGCGGCTGCTGGATTGGGCGGCCATGAACTGCAAATGGTTCGTTGCAGGTGAACGCTTTTTTCGCGTGGTGTATTGGGTGCTTTTTACGGCTTTTTACGCTTTGATGGCGCGTTTCGTTGCGCCGACGTGGGAAAAATCTTTGACTTGGGTGGCGATGATTTTGTGCGGCCTCGTCATCATCACGCCCACCAATCATCGCTGGGCGACTCTGACCTTTCTGGCCGGGTCGGGTTTGGGATACTTCCTGGAACGCTGGGGCACGACCCACGAATGTTGGACTTATTACACGCGCCAGATGCCGCCGTTGTTCGCGGCGCCCGCGCATGGCATGGCATGTGTGGCGTTCTGGCGGGCGCGCAAGCTCTTTTGGGGGTTGAGGTTGTGGCAGGGATGAGATCAGCAGGGGTCAATTCCTCACATTTCAACATTTTGGCTGCCGCGCCCGGTTTAAGGCCCAGACGGTTTAAGGCGTTCGCGCTTGCCTCGCGGGTGAACAGGCGCGAAGATTTGCTGTCTTGCTTTATGGTGAGTCTTTTAACGTGGAAAACCCTTCGCCGCCGTCCCCCGCAGGGTGATCGGTTGGGCCGATTGGGCCGTGGCTGTTGCGGCCTGGCTCTTCCTTTGATCTTATTATGGACTGCCGTCCCGGCCCGGGCCGTGCCGAAATTGGAGGTTTCGCTGGACCGTAACACCATCAGCCTGGGAGATTCGGCCGTTCTTTCCATGAGCTTCGAAGATTGTTCCCCGTCGGGCATGCCGAACCTGGCTCCGATTCCCAACCTGGAATTTGGCGGCCAGTCCTCCGAACAGTCCTACTCCCTCATCGGGGCCAGCATGACCAGCAAGACGGTTTATTCGCTCGAATTGCATCCCACCAAACCCGGTAATTTTACCATTCCCTCCATTGATGTTACGGTCGGCGGCGCGCGTTTGAGAAGCCGTCCGATTACGTTGAGGGTGCTCAGGGGAAATGTCCCGCCGCCCGCCGGAGTGCCGGAAACAGCCTTCGTCAGGCTCGTGCCATCCACCAATGCCATTTATCTGGGCCAGACCCTCCCGGTGGAGGTTCAGTGCTATTGCCAGGACAACGTGGGCAACATCCAACTGCCGCAGTTCAGCAGCGACAATTTTATTATTGGCGATCTGCCCAACCCGCGCCAGCGGCCCGCGCGCGAACGGGTGGGCAACACGGTTTACAACCTTTTCAGCTTTCACACCTCCGCCACGGCGATCAAGACCGGCACGTTTGCCCTCGGCCCGGCGACGTGGAGCCTGGCGGTTTATTCCGGCCAGCACAGTTTCTTCGGCTGGTCGGAATCTCATCAAGCCAGTTTTACCAGCGATGCGCCGGAAATTCGCGTGCTGCCGGTGCCGACCAACGGAGCTCCGCCCAGTTTCAATGGCGCCCTCGGCGACTTCACCCTGGCGCAATACGACGCGGGACCCACGACCGTGGGAGTCGGCGATCCCATTACGTTGAAAATCCGCATTGCCGGCCGCGGCGCCTTTGACACCGTGACGCTCCCGACCAACAATGAGGCGGGTTGGCGCGAGTTCAAGACCTACCCGCCAACCGGCAAAGTTGAGACTACGGATCCGATGCAAATGGAAGGGTCGAAGTATTTCGAGCAGGTCATTACTCCCCTGAACGCGGAGATCAAAGAGGTGCCGCCGTTTGTTTTCAGTTTCTTTGACCCGGTCGGGAACGATTTTCGCACGCTGACCCATCCGGCAATTCCCTTGACCGTCCATGCCACCGCCGCCACGCCGCAGCCGACGGTCATCTCGACCGGCGCAGCGCCGCCGGACGCGCAACAGCAGGGAGAAGAAATCGTGCATATCAAGCCGATGCCGGGAAGGGTTCGGGCGGTTGGGCCGCCGCTCATTCAGCAGCCGGGATTTTTGGCCTGGCAGGCGGTGGCCCCGCTGGCCTGGCTTTGCGCGCTGGCGCGGCGCAAATGCAGGGAGAAGCTGGCCAACAACCCGCGCCTGCGCCGGCAACGGCAAGTGGCGGCATTGGTGCGGCAAGGCCTGGCGGATTTGGCGCGGTCGGCCGCCGCCAATGACGCCGAGAAGTTCTATACGACAGTCCTGCGCCTGTTGCAGGAGCAACTGGGGGAGCGGCTGGACCTGCCGGCGCCGGCCATCACCGAAGCGGTTTTGGACAACCTGAAGGGCTTGCGTCCCGAAACAACGGCGCTCTTGCACGAATTGTTCCACGATTGCAACCAGTATCGCTACACCCCGGAGCATACGTCGCGGGAAATGGCCTCCTTGATCCCAAAAGTAAAAGCGGCCCTGCACGGCTTGCAAGGCATGCCCGCCACGCCAACGAGAGCCGGTCTTCCCCAGGGCGCCGTCATTCTCCTGCTGCTTTTGGGCGCGACGACCTTGCGGGCTGAACCGGCGCCGGACGCCTTCACCCAGGCCAACCGGCTTTACGAAGAAGGCAAATACACCCAGGCCGCGGCCGCTTACGAGAAGATCACGCGGGCGGGAACCGTTTCCCCCGCCCTCTATTTCAATCTGGGCAACGCCTGGTTGAAAGCCGGCCAGATCGGCCGGGCCATTTGCGCCTATCGCCAGGCCGAGACCCTCGCACCGAGGGATCCCGACATCAGGGCCAATCTGCAAATCGCCCGCAACCAGGCCGGCGACAATAATCCCGCCCTGCCGGGCAGCCGCTGGACGCGCTGGGTTGGGCGGCTCACGCTCAACGAATGGACCCTGGCGGCGTCGGCCGCCATGGCCCTCTTTTTTATTGTCCTGACATCTCGGGAAATATGGCCGGCGTTGAAGAAATCCGGCGCGGGGTTGACCGCCGTGCTGGGCCTGGCCTGTCTTGGCCTGGTCGCCTGCCTGGGCGTGGCCGCGGACCAGCGTCTGATCGAAAAATCCTCGGTGGTCATTGTTTCGGAAGCGGTGGCGCGGCGCGGCCCTTTGCCGGAATCGCAGAGCGCTTTCACCGTCCACGACGGCGTGGAATTGCTCGTTCTGGGGAGCGACGGGGACTGGCTGCAAGTGAGCGACGCCTCCAAACACATCGGCTGGCTCGCCCAAAAAGAAGTGGCCGTCGTTCCGTAGGCGGAAGCACAAAGGGCGGAAATTGCACCGGTCATGGTGGCCACTTTTTTTATAACACGAAACCCCCGTAAATATTGATCAAAACGCGTGTCGGGGGGCTTGTTGTACAGTATGTTTTCTTGACAGTCACCCAAAAAACCGTGAAATTTTCAGCTTTCATGAACACAAGGAAAAGTCCCTTCTTTTGCGTCAGACGAGGATGGCAACGCCGAAATCATCCAGGGGTGAAAGCAAGACATCAAATCGGCTTGTGAGCATTGTCGATGGTGATAGTGTTCCCCCGGGCAAAACGAAAAATGATGTTAACTCAGCCCAAACAAGACGACAAGGGGCGTTCAATGAAGCGAAAGCTTTGGGTTCCCATCGTCCTCGTCCTTTTCGCGTTGGCGGTGGTGATCATCAGGCACCGTGAGAAGTTGGAGGAGGCATATTATTGGATTCAACTTCGCCATTTAAACCAACAAGTTTTGGCGCTGGAGAAAGCCGGCCAAAACACCCTTTGCGCCCGCCAGATTCTCACCGAATCCGGCTGGCTCCTGGATTCAACGCGCGATTTTGGGCGAATCGCCGGACACCTTGCGGCGCTTCGCGCCCTCCTGAGGAATCTCTCAAGCCTGAACGCTCCCGACGAACAGTCGGAGACCGATGGCAGTTGGGGGAAATGCTACACGGAGTGGTTCTTTAAGCTGGATGCGTCTTTCGGTGAGATCTCCGAGCTGTCCGACAAAGGCCAGGTACCCAAATATCCCTGCCGCTTTCTGGATCGGATCAATTCCCCTGAGAAACTCAAGGCCCATCTGAACAGCCTGCTTGTCTCGGATCTCGATGCTGACGGTGTTGACCATGGCCGCGAGTTCAATGAAACAGTTGCCGACCTGCTTCGGCTCGTCATCCACCACGAGCCAGCCGATTACCCTTATCATCCACAGCTCAAGGAAGCGTTTCTCGACTTTCTCATGAACCAGGCGCGAAACACCGAAACCGGCTACTGGGGCGAATGGTATAAAACGGGAGATCGCATCACGAAGACCGATCGGCTGAGCATCACGTTTCACATCATCAGCTACCTCAAGGGGGAAATCACTGATTGGCCGAAGGTGATAGATACCACCCTGGCCATCAAGGACAAGCGATACCCGAACGGCTGGATGACGCACCGGGGCTATGCAAATCATCACAACATGGACGTCGTTGTCATCTTTCGTTATGGCTGGAAACACGCCACCCAACGCCAGCAAGAAGCCATCCGCACGGAACTGCACAAAATGCTCGATTGGTGCTTGAAGGAATCGCTCCAGCCGGATGGGTCATTTCGACTGCGCGAAGAGGAATCCCTGGAAGAATCGGTTTACTTCGGTACGAAGTTTCTCTCGCGCATCGGCTATTTCGATCGGACGCGGCGCTTTTGGACCGACGAGGAATTTCCGGGCGCTGCGGAGGCCAGGCAACACATCGCCCAATTCATCCGTGCGCACCTGGGATCAGGCGGAGAGGGCGGATCGTACTACCGCGACGCACTGGCGGAGCTTGGCGAGAGAGCACCTTGAACACGCTTCATTTGGCCCGGAAATGTGTCAATACTGCAAATTGACGGGGGCGAGAGAGCACCTTGAACACGCTTCATTTGGCCCTGCTTGTTCACAAAAGCCTCGGCGACAGCGGATTTGTTCGTTGTGTTATGTGGCAAAATCACTCCCGCGACACATGAGCTGACCCAGCGATTCAATTATTTTGCATTTATTTTCTCCCCCTCATTCGCTGTGCCGCAGGAGCCAAACCAGACGCCAGACAAGAAAGATGACGAAGCCCGCCCCGATCACCGCCCCACAGACGCCAATCGCCCAGGCCAGCGACCGCCCGCGGTAGCCCCAACGCGAATCCCGCCGGTTGAATTGGAACGAAAGCAACGCCATCATCAGCTCATCGGCCGAGCGGTAGCGCGCCCACGGATTGGCCCGACAGGCTTTCAGGACGATTCGGTTGAATTGCGCCAGTTCAAGGTCCTCCAGCCCCGACCCCAAATCCGCGGGCAGAACCGGGCATTTTTGCGCAGGGTTGCCCGTGCTCATTTCGTAGAGGACTTTTCCAAGGGAATAGAGGTCCGCCTGGGCCGTTCCGCAGCCTTCCGGCGGGATGAAACCCTCCGTGCCGACATGCTCGCGCTCGCCGGACATCCCGGTGACCAAACCCACGTCGGCCAGCTTGGGAAAACCATTGATAAAAATGATGTTCGACGGTTTGAGATCGCGGTGGATCAGGTTTCGCCGGTGCAGAAATCCCAAAGCCGACGCGATGGCAACACCCAACCGGACGCATTCCCCGACAGGCAGGCGGCCGCGCTGGTGAATGACTTGCGCCAGCGTCCGCGGCAAATAAGTTTCGGCATCGATGGCTTGCCCGGTGGATACGTCATCGGCCAATTCCATGACGTAGTAAAAATAACCCGCTCCCTCGCCACCCCCGACTTGAAGGATGTCCACCAACCCGTCGTGCAGCCGTGAAACCGGCTCAAATTTCAGAATGCCGGCAAATTCATTCTTGGATATCTGCCGCCGCCCAGCCTCCCGAAAGCGCACGACCTTGACGGCCCGGTAGGCCCCGAGAGTGTTTCTGGCCAGCCAAACCTCTCCGCATCCGCCGCTGCCGATGCGCCGAATCATTTCATGTTCGGGAACGGAGACCGGCGGCCGGGCCGAGGACGGTGAAACTGAGTCGATACCGGAAAAATGTTTCGCCTCGCTCATGGTCGCTTTTCCAATCTCCGACCCTCCGTCCCGGTCAGGCCGGAGCGAAGCGCAACCGAATAAATCAGCCGCCTATACGTGTCAGAAGCATCCTGGCAACTCTCGTTGTCCTGCCTGTCATGCAAACGGTTGAGCAAGCTGTACCGGGTGGGAATAGCATGGTCTGTTTGCGACTCCATATCTTTAATTTGCCCGGATTGCCTCACAAAAGCAACTCATATCCAGCCAGCCATTCGGCGCGAGACGAATGCGCTCCCCTGTCGAAAAGCGGATTGGCTGGAGGGGCGACGGGCGAAGATTTTGTGAGATTTTGCTTGAATAATTCGCGGATTTTGCCGATAGTCCCACTGTCGCACAACGATGAGTCGAGTGCGGATGTTCTTTGGAATTGGTTTTAGAATTTACCCTGCCATGTTCGTGATTAAAAACATAGTCCTTGAACCGTAAATTAGTCCATAAGGAACCTTAACTTCGGCCGTGGCCGACAGGCCTTTACTGGAAGTCGAAAGCGGACGATTCGGTTCCACTTTGTTCACATTGTTGTTCAAAGGAGCTGTTTATACACGGCATTACGGTGGGGTTTTTTCTTTTTGGCGCCTTGTCCCGGCGAATACTTTCATGCTTGGTCAATGGCTGTTTTTCTGCTATTTTTCAATTGTGACAGGCAATGATTTATTTTCCGCCGCGGTCGAGCCTGAAACCGCCGATTCCGGGAAACAGGAGAGTTCCGCGCAACAGCCGCTGGCCGCGCGAATGCGGCCGCGGAATCTCGACGAATTCGCGGGCCAGTCGCATATCCTGGCTCCCGGCCAATTACTGCGCCGGGCCATCGAGGCCGATCGCATTCAATCGCTCATTTTCTACGGCCCGCCCGGCACCGGCAAAACGTCCCTCGCGCAAATCATCGCCCGGCAGACCCGCAGCAAGTTCGAACGGCTCAGCGGTGTCGATTCCAACGTGGCCGACATGCGGCGCGTCCTGGCCGCAGCCGGCAACCGCCTGGAAAACACGGGGCAATCGACCATCCTGTTCATTGACGAGATTCACCGTTTCAACAAGGGGCAGCAGGACGTGTTGCTGCCGGACGTGGAGAGCGGGGTGGTGCGGTTGATCGGGGCCACAACGCATAATCCATTCTTCTTTGTCAACTCCCCCCTGGTTTCGCGTTCCCAAATCTTCGAATTGCAGCCGCTGGATCAAGACGATTTGTTGCGGCTCCTGGGCCGTGCCCTGGCCGACGCCGAACGCGGGCTGGGCCGCATGAAAATCCAGGCGGATGAAGAGGCCTTGCGGCATCTGGCAAAAGTGGCCGATGGCGACGCGCGCAAGGCGTTGAATTCGCTGGAAATTGCCGCGCTCACCACCGAGCCGGACGGTGACGGAGTTGTCCACGTCAGTCTGGCCGTGGCCGAACAATGCATCCAAAAGAAGGCCGTCGTCTATGACGGGGACGAGGACGCCCATTATGACACGATTTCGGCCTTTATAAAATCGATGCGGGGCAGCGACGTTGATGCGACGCTGTATTGGCTGGCCAAAATGATTTACGCCGGCGAAGACCCCCGGTTTATCACGCGGCGCATATTGATCTGCGCGGCGGAAGACGTGGGGCTGGCGGACCCGATGGCGCTTGTGCTGGCCAATGCGGCGCATCATGCGGCTGAATTTGTGGGATGGCCGGAGGCGCGCCTGCCGATTGCCGAAGCGGCCATCTACATCGCCACCGCCCACAAAAGCAACAGCGCATGCGTGGCCATTGACGCGGCCCTGGAAGACGTTCGCTCCGGTCGGACGCTGCCAGTGCCGGAGAAACTGCGCGACGCGCATTATGCCGGGGCGAAACGGCTGGGGCATGGGGAAGATTACAAGTACGCCCACGATTTTCCAGGGCATTTCGTGGCCCAGGACTATCTGGGGGCGGCCCGAAAATATTACGAACCCAGCGCTCAAGGGTCGGAAAAGAAAATCAAGGAGCGCCTGGAAAAATGGCGCGAACAGTTTGAAGCGCTCCGTGGCGAGGCATCGCCCGCACCCCGCCAATGAGTTTGGAACCGGCGCCCGACAAAAGCGAACTTCGCCAGAAACTCCGCACCGTCTTAAAGACGCTGCCTGAGGCGGAGAAAGGCGCGGCATCTTTGCGCGCGTGCGCCCTGTTGCGGCAGCAGTCCGTTTGGAAAAGCGCCCGAGCGGTCCTTTTTTATGCTCCGCTCGCGGGAGAAATCGATTTGTCGCCCATACTGGATGAGGGGCTGCGCGCCGGCAAAATCATCACTCTGCCGCGGTATATAAGGGAAACCGGCACCTACGAGGCCTTCCAAATCCGCGATGCCGCGGGCGACTGCGCGCCGGGCAAATTTGGGATATCGGAGCCGACGGCCCAATGCGCGAGTTTTCCGCTAAAGCGTCTGGACTTGGTGCTTGCGCCTGGAGTAGGATTCGACGCGGCGGGCTGGCGGCTGGGCCGGGGCCAGGGTTTCTATGACCGGTTGCTTGCCCAAATCAGCGGAATCAAATGCGGGGTCGCCTTCGACCAGCAGTTGGTTGAGCGGATTCCAGGGGAGCGGCACGACGTGCGTATGAATTGCATTTTGACGCCAACACGCTGGCTGGAAGTTTCCAAGTAACTTGTAGTTCTGACATGAATCCACAAATTATCGCAGGCGCGGTCATCTTCCTGATGGGCATACTGGCCGGCTTTTGGGTGCGGCGCTGGCGGGAGCGCAGCCTCCGCGATGGGCTGGAACAGGAGGCGAACACCATTTTGGACAAGAGCCGCCGGGATGCCGAGTCCATCCTGCGGGACGCGCGCCTGGCCGCCAATGAAGAGGCGCTGAAAACAAGAAGGGAAACCGAGCAACTGATGGCGGCGCGTCTCAAGGAACATGCCGTCATCGAGCAGCGCCTGATGACGCGGGAAGAACTGGTCAATGGCCAGTTGGAAAATCTGGTGCGGGAGGAAAAGGTCCTTCGCGCAGACAAGGAACAGTTGGCCGCGAAAACGGCGGCGGTTGAGAACCTCCGGGCCCAGGCGCTTGAACTGGCGGCCCAGCGCCGGGCGCAACTGGCCCATGTCTCCAAAATGGGCGAGAACGAAGTCCGCGCCGCGTTTCTGAAGGAAGTGGAACAGGAAAGCCTTGGCGACGCGGTGAAGCTGTCCCAACATATTCTGGAGGACGCCAAAGCCAAAGCGGAAGAAAACGCCCGGAAGATCGTCAGTCTCGCCATCCAGCGCTACGCCGGCCAGCACAGTTTCGAAACGTCCAGCGCCACGGTCAGCATCAAGGGCGACGAGATGAAGGGCCGGATCATCGGCCGCGAAGGCCGCAACATTCGCGCTTTCGAAGCCGCGACCGGCGTGACGGTGCTGATTGATGACACGCCCGGCGCGGTCGTCCTATCGGGTTTTGATCCCGTCCGCCGCGAAATCGCCCGCGAGGCCATGGAACGGCTCATCCTGGACGGTCGCATCCATCCCGCGCGCATCGAGGAAGTGGTGGCCAAAATCGCCCAGGAAATGGACGGGGTCATATTGCGGAACGGCGAGCAAGCGGTGATGAAACTGGGCCTGGCGCCCATGCATGTGGAGTTGATCAAGCTCCTGGGCCGGCTGCATTTTCGCCACAGCTTTTCACAGAATATTCTCCAGCATTCCATCGAAGTCGCGCAATTAATGGGCTTGATGGCGGCCGAACTGGGCATTGATATTGTGGCGGCAAAACGGGCTGGATTGCTGCACGACATCGGCAAAGCCGTGACCCACGAAATCGAAGGCGCGCACGCCATTGTGGGCGCGGAAATCGTCCAACGCTACGGGGAATCGGAAGCGGTGGTCAACGGCGTGGCATCCCATCATGGAGAAGTCCCGCACACCGGGTTGCTGGGCATTCTGGTCAGTGCGGCCGATGCCATCAGCGCTTCCCGTCCGGGCGCGCGCTCCGAAACAGTGATGACCTATATCAAACGGGTTGAGGACCTGGAACGGATCGGCATGTCTTTTCCGGGGGTGGAAAAATGTTTCGCGCTGCAGGCGGGCCGGGAATTGCGCGTCTTGGTGCAGCCTGCCGCCGTGACCGACGACCAGGCCTATATCCTGGCCCGAAACATAGCGCGGAAAGTCGAGGACGCTTTGCACTATCCCGGCCAAATCCGGGTGACCATCGTGCGCGAAACCCGTTGCGTGGAGTTTGCCAAATAGGCCCCGGCCAATGGCTTAACGCCCCTGGTTGATCGTCGAAGGCATCGGGCCTTCCCACCCCGCGGGCTGATTCCAAGGCGTTGAAGAAATATTGTCCGGGTTGTCCGTCGCGCAACTGCTGAGGACTTCCGCCGCGATCACGAAAAGAAACGCGCAAAAAACTGTGCGCAGGATTTTCATCAATAGATAACTTGATCGCCTTCCATGATCTCTCCCCGCTTCCAAGCGGGCAGGATGGTGGCGACGCATCGATCTTTCTGGACACTGCTGATTCGGACCTTGCCGATGAGTTTTCCCTGCCGGTTCACCATCATCTCGCCGCGCTCCTTGGCTCCCTGGTCATCGCCAATATCGAGCACGACAAAATCGTATTTCGGATCCACCGCCAAAACCCTGCCTTTGAGTCCTGTCGGCAGCGCCACGAGTTCTTCGTTGCCGACCAGATTGTTAAGCTGCCTTTGCAAGTCGTCGCGGCTGGCCATGAGGAGCTTGTTCTCGGCAATAACCGCGTCCCGCGCCTTTTTGGTCTGAGCCAGCTCGAGGATAATGCCTTTAATCGTTTCAGGCGGGGGAAGCAGTCTCCACTGTTCGAGTCTTTGTTCAGCGGTGTCGGCGCGCGCCGTCATCTTGGTCAGCTTGTCGGTCAAATCCGTGTTTTGCTTGTCCAACTCGGTGTTTTTGGTGTTGGCCGCCTCCAGTTGGCTCTGGGTTTCAGTCAATTTGGCCGTTGTCGTGGCCAACTCAGCCTTGGTCGTTTTCAGTTCCTTCTCGGTTTTGTTGTACAAGGCTGTTTCAGCCGTCAATTTCGTATGAAAATCGTCGCGTGCCTCCCGGGTGGTGGTGATGATTTCCTTGACCGGGAAAAAGCCAAGGTAAGCCGTGCCCAACCCGGCGACAATCGTTAATATGAGGCAAATTCGCAGTAACATTTCAACTCCATTTTAAACTTTCAATGAACATTATGCGGGAAACCCCCGGCCTGTCAATGCTGTCCTTTTCATTTTCTTTTGTTGAAAAAGGGCGGGGTCAAAGCTGGTCGGCAAAGGCCTTGACGAACGAATCCAGCCAGTTGACCGGCACCGGGTCCTTGATTTCGCGCGCGCGGTTGAAATCGGTCTCGAACAAGTCCTGTTTCAGGCTGTTTACCGCGGTGGGATCGGAGAAGGCGATATCCAGCTCCTGCGAAACCCGCAGACTGAATTTGTCCAGATTCGCCGAGCCAAGGCAGGCCCAGCCATCGTAAATGGCGGCTTTGACGTGGGTCATGCCGGGATAGGCATAGACGCGAATGCCGTGGCGCACCATTTCGTTGGCCATAATGAGATTTCTGGTTTGCATGACGCCGCTGTCGTTCTTGGCCGGCAACACGACGCGCACGTCCACTCCCCGCTGCCGGGCGCGGATTAATTCGCGCAGGATCGCGTCATCGGTGAAGTAGGCATTCTCGATATAAATATAACCTTTGGCCTGCCGGATGGCTTCCATTTGGGCCCGGTAGATTTCCATATTCCCGGTCGAAGTGCGAAGGGTCCGGATTTCAATGCCATCGGCAATTTCATTCTTCCGCGGGTGGGTGCGGCCAAACAGGCTGACCCAGGCATAGGCAAAATCCCCCAAAAGGCCCGCGTGCGCCCAGGCTTCCCCGTAGTCCTTTTCCAGGCGGCCGACCACCGGGCCGGTCAGGCGCACCATCATATCGTGCCATTCGAAGCGATATTTCCAGCCGATATTCATGCCGCCCACGTAAGCCTGGCGACCGTCGATAATAATGCATTTCCGGTGGTCGCTGGTCAGCCACGGATTGGCGCTGGCCCGCACCTCGACCCGCGAACCGGCGGTCAGGTAGGATTTGATGTCGCCCGGATGCTTGAAACCCGGCGGGACCGCCGATTGGGGCGGCGCGGCTCCGCCCCCGAACAACGATCCCATTTCATCCATCAACACCCGGACGCGCACGGACGACGAACGTTGCTTCAGCACGTCGGCGATGGTCACCGCGAACTCATCGCTGCCGAAAATGTAAACGAGCACATCCACGCTGCGGGCGGCGTTGGCCACGGATTTGATCAGGGCCGGGAAGAATCGTTCTCCGTCAATAAGAAATTCCACCCGCCCCCGGAAGCGCCGGGCCGGCGCCAGTTCGTCCAATTGCTTTTCCCAGGCGGCCAGATCCATTCCCGGCCCCGTATAAAGCGCGGGCGGCGGCCCGCTGTCGCCAGTCGATCCCGAGTCCACCGAGTTCAGCGCCGCCGCACCCGAAGTGCCAAACTGCCAAAGTCCGCGGCTGATCATGGTGCAGGGATTCTTGATGGCGCTGATGACGAAGCCACGGATGACGAGCGAGTTCAGCGCCCGCAACGTGAACCATCCGGGCATGTCGGACGGTTGCGTGTCCGGGTCAATCGGATAACTCAGGAAGACGATCAGACGCTCGTTCAGGTCAATCAAAACAAACGCAGGCTCTCCGTCGGTGACGAACAGAAACTGACTTTGGCCGGGGTCGAGCTTGGTGGCGCTTTGTTCCAGCAGTTCAATCGCCTTGCGCGAGAAATCCGCACGGCTGAAGGCGTGATCAATAACGACATCCGCCGGTTTCTGGTCCAGTTTGGCGACGCGCGGCATTCCCGCTTTGTCGCGGCAAAGAGCGATCTCCTGATCCTGCACATGCACCAGCACGCCATGACCCGGCTCATCGGGCATCAACCCCTGGAAGACTCCATCCACGAGCGTTTGCCACTGTCTGGCATTTCGGATGACGAGGCGGGTGCCGTGCCGGACCAGCGATTTGCGCGTCGCACGCGGCTGTTTGTCAAAAGCCAGCACTGCATAACGATACTCGAAGTCGGGGGCTTCGCTGTGTTCCGCCGGCCAATTGGCGATGGCGAAGGCGTCCTTGCCGTGAAATGGATAGCGGATCTCCAGGTTGGTGTTTCCTCGATACGCAATAAGATTGGGCAGGCTGCCGGGTTCGATCTGCTCCAGGTACCGGCTGCGCGGGCCGGGATTGGCGCATCCCGCCAGCAACAGAACGGCCAGCAGGCTGCCGAAAGTCCGAACCAGGGTGATGTCAGTTCTCATGCCCTCAAGCCAGCGCATCGAGGCGATGACTGGCGCGCAGTTTAGCCAACTGCCATGACGGGTCAACCTTGCTTGGCGTCTTTGCGTTGTTCTCTCCCCTGTTTCATCAGAAGAAGCGCAAAGGCGCAAGGGCACAAAGTCGCAAAGCAAATCGGTTTGATTCAGTTTGATTGGCTTTGACTGCCCGGAATATCGAATTCGTTGCAAGTCATTCATTTTAAAGCATTTGCATACAATTTGCAGGTAGTTTGACCAACGGCACCGGTTTGACCCCAGTTTGACCGGGCCAGCGCCAAATTCCGGCCTCGAGAGGGGTGGACTCGGATTGCCACTTTATAAAGTATGGCATAATATTTTTTCTTTTTTTGGTTTGAATCACTTTGAATCACTTTGAATTCGGCGGAAAATTCAGGCCGGAAGTGAGCGTCTTCCACGACTGCGGACTTGGCGCGCCGCGCCACCGGGAAAGCGGGCTTGCCGCGCCGTAGCTTTGCGAAGGCGGGACTTCTTGATTCCCTGACCTCCATCTCGTCCGCCATAGTTTCAACGACGGCGGAAGCCTGGGCGACCGTGATTGCCTTCATACTTCAGCCCTTATTTCATTGTTCACTAGACGAATAGTACATCTAACATATCATATCGTCAACAGATTTTTGAAAGAATTTTTAAGAAAACTGTGATTTTAGGAACCAATTCTTTGTAACACGTTGCACGGAAACGCGTTAGGAATGTTTTTAACCGCGGGCGCGAAGAAAAGACCTTTTTAACTGCGAAATATGCGAAATACGTAAAAAGGCTGTCCAGAGGATTAAGATTATGATTACGATTAAGATTAGGAACAGCACAAGGCCATCAAAGTGTCCGTCGGAAAAGAAGCGTCGCGGCGGCCATGGTGACGAGGGGGGCATCGGGTGCATCCGTACACTGCCACCATTGACGGCACGAAACCCTCACCCGGCCTTCCGCCTTCGCCTGGCTACGGCGCGACAAGGCGGCCACCCTCTCCCCATTTCGTGGGGCGAGGGAACAGCCAAATTGCTTCACTTTCTTTGAACTTTCCCGGCGCCCAACCCGACGTACATGATGACGGCGATTGAAGCACATGGATAACACCGGCGACCACGCCAAGATGATGGAGAAGATTTACCGGGAAATCGGGCCGGAGTTGTTGGCGTTCTTTAGGCGGCGCCATGACAGTCCGCAGGCGGCGGAGGATTTGTTGCAGGAAACTTTTGCGGCAGCGATGAAAAATCCGGACCGGCTGCTGCAGGCGGACTCGCCGCGGGCTTACTTGTTCGGAATGGCGCGGAATTTGAGCGCGGAAATGCACCGGCGCTCCCATTCGACAGAAGAATTGCCCGACGAGGCGCCCATGGATGAGGCGGAAACGGCGGACCCGAGGCTGGAGGTGATGCGCGAAGGCATCGTGCGGCTGAATGCGGCCTCGCGGCAGGTCCTGGAATTGCGGCTGCAACGCGAGCTTTCCTATGAGGAAATGGCCTCAACCCTGGGCGTGCCGGTCGGCACGGTCCGGTCCCGGTTGCATCACGCGGTCCGCCAGTTGCGGGAGCATTTGAAAAACAGCGATTATGAAGAGTGACGTGTTGGAAAGATTATTGATTGACCGCGCGGCGGGGGAATTATCGCCCGACGTGGAGGAGTTGCTGGAGGCCCATCTCCAGCAAGAACCGGCGGCGAGAAGGGAAGCCGCGGAAATCGAGGAGACGTTGCGGCTGGCACGGCTGGCGCTGGCCGGCCAGAAAGTTGTGGAGTTGCCGCGATCGACGCCCTTCAGTCGGGTTCCATCATGGGCTTGGGCGATGGCGGCGTGCTTTGTTTGCGGTCTTGCGTTGGGAATCTTTGGCGTGCGCGACAGGAGCGCCCTCCCCCGCACCGCCTCCTTTTCCAGCCGCGAGACAGCCGCAATAACGACGGCGGATGAATCGGGCTTTTGGTCCGCCCACCGCCTTCGCGCCGGTTTGTCGCCAGTGACTGTGAAGGCGGCAAACCGGGTTATATGGAAATCACCCGTTGAAAAACCTGAGATACTCTAAGAACTATTAAACTATTATGAAAAAAATGAAATCCATTGGTTCCTGGTCCGTCCTTGCCGTGGCAGCCCTGTGCCTCCTGTTGACCGGATGCGTCTCCAGGAGGATTGCCTGGTCGCCGGACGGCGCGCATGCGGCTGTTTTCGCCGGGGACGGTTTGCATTTATGCGGGCCGGACGGCGTGCTCTCTGAAACGATCCTGTCCGGCAACGGGCTGGCCGAATGGTTTTCGGATTCCCACCGGCTGGCGGTGATGTCTGATGTCGGAAAGCAGTCCTGGAAAGACCTGCAAAAAGTCATTTCGCCTGAGGAGCGCGAACGCATCGCGCAAGGCGGAAAAACGGTTCTGGCTGAATTCAAAGCGGGGCACAGTTTGGCCGACGCTTTGAAGGCCCTGACCGCCCTGGGTGATTACGAAAAGAATGCGGTGGCGGCATATCTCGCGGAAAGCGAAGGAACCAAGGAACAGGCTGGGACAAACTGGGACGCGTTGCAACAGATAGAAGCGAGCGTGATTCAAATCCGCATCGGCACGCTGGAGGAGGGAAAGCTGGCGCTTGGCCCGCCGCTGATCAACAGCCTGCGAAAGATTTTGGACATTCGCGTCTCCCCGACCGGAACGGCCATCGCTTGCACGGCGGAAGGCGACAAGAAAGACGAGTTGCAACTTTTGGTGGTTCCAACGGACGGCTCCGCGCCGCCGCAGTTGCTGGCCAAAAACACGGCCTATTGTTCCGATTGGTCGGTGGACGGCCGTTCTCTCTTGTATGTCCGCGCCATCAATGAGTCCGCAAGCAGCGATCAAATCTCCCTTGGCTCGCTCACGCGACGCGGCGTCCTCGACGCTGCGGGCAGGATCGAAATACAAACAAACGCCGACGATCTGGCCGGCCTGCTGTTCGATGCCAACAATAAGGTGCGCAGTTTGAGCGATGGACGGATCATATTCGCGGCTGCGGACCTGCATCTCCCTTGCACCATGTTGGACATGCCCCAGCAGCCCCAACTCTTTGCCCTGGATCCCGAACGGGAGGCCGCAATCATCCCGCTCATCCCTCGCAGCGTACAGAACAGCCTGCCCTCTAAATTGGACTTTTATGAGACCAGTCCCGACGGCAAACGCATTGCCATCAGCGGGGAGAAAGGCGCCGTCGCGGTTCTGACCCTGGCCACGGGAGCGCTGGAGACCGTGCAAGCAGCGGGAAAAGAGGACACTGTGTGCGTGCCAGCATGGCGTTCCGCCAGCGAATTGTGCTACATTTTCACCACCAATGGCCAACCGGCGCAAGCGGCCCTTTGGAGCCACGGAACGAATCGGGTGCTGAGCGCCAACTGGCCGTCGGAAGCCAGAAAAGGGTTCTTGGACAAATGAGAAATGCTTGCCGCAAGCTGTGCGGGATGGTATTATTTCATTATGAAACCTGAGGAAATCAAAGGTTTGGCCGAACGGCAGCCCTTTCGTCCTTTTGCCGTCCGGCTGAATAACGGGGCGCAATACACCTTCAAAGCTGCCAAAGACATCGGCGCCCCAAAGGATTATCACCTGGTCATCTATTTCGGCGCAAAGGAGGCGATCCGAATTGATACCGACAGCATAGTCGAAATCTTCGAGCGATGATTGGGATGAGGAAAGGCTTGTCAAAGTGTCCTTCGGAATAGGAGCGTTGCGGCGGCCATGGTGATGAGGGTGAATGCCGTCAGAAAGAGCAGATCATAACCGATCGCGCCCAGGCCCGTGTTTTTCAGCAGCAGTTGTTTGAAGCCATGCACCGCGTAGGTGAATGGATCAATGGCCGTGATCACCTTCATCCAGGCGGGGAAGCCCTGCGTTGGATAAACCGCGCCGCTGGGAAAGAAGAGCACGGTGTTTAACACCCCAAAAATGGCGCGCGGCACCAGCGGATCGCTCACCCGCACCATCAGAAGAAACATCATGCTGATCAGGGCCAGCGAGGTGACCATCACCAGCAGGAGCATTCGCGCCATACGCATCAGATTCAACGGGTCCGGTATCCCCGCAATGACCGAGCCAAGCGTGACGAGCACAAATCCCGACAAAATCGCCTTGACCGCGCCCGCCAGCGTAAAGCCCAGGATCAGTTCCAGCTTGCTGATGGGAGTGACGAGATAGCCTTCGTGCAGCCCGCGGGCCTTGTCGTCAATAAAGATAATCCCGCCGCCGATCATGGCCGAAACGAAGATGGCCAGCGATATTGTCCCGGGCAGGAGAAATTGGATATAGGGGACGTAAGGATAAATTTCGACCACCGAAAGGGTGGCCTTGGCCGAGAGGCGCGCGGGAACGGGTGTTTGATTGTAGGAGACGAGCATTTGATTGAGCGTTCCTTCCAATGCGGAGGAGGAGAATTGATCGGTGTTGTCCTCCGCCAGACCGATATGCGGACTGGCCCCGGCCAGAACTTTGCGCGAGAATTGCGGCGGAATTTCCAGCAGCCCATTGATTTTCCCGTTGCGCAAGTCGCGCAAGGCGGCGGCCTGGTCGCTGTAGGCCACGGTGTGGAAGGTGCGGGCGTTGGCCGCGACGGCCTGGGCCATCTCCTTCAGTTTGACGGCCGGCACGCCATGGTCCTGATCCAAAACCCCGACTTGCAGGTTCTTGATTTTTCCGCCGAAGGCATAGCCGAGGATGATGAGTTGCAACAACGGCATGACCATGGAAACGATCATCAAGGTCGGGCTGCGCCGGAAGCGCCGCAAATCACGTTCAATGATGGCCAGGATGCGGTTCATCGTCAGCCTCGTTGCAATATAAACTGGCTGCTGGCGGGATCCGGCTCGCGCAGCGCATCGCGCAGTTGATGTCCGGTGTAATGCACAAAAACGTCGTCCAGGGTGGTGCTTTGCACGGAGAGGGAAGTCAGTGTCACCCCGGCCACCCGCGCCGCTTCGATCAAGGCGACCGTGGTGCGGGGTCCGTTGTTGGAGGAAAGGCGGAAGACATGGTCGTCGGATTTCAAGTCCGCCACATCGGGCAGGGCGCGCAGCGTGTCAGTCCATCCGGCGGGCACCTGGGAAAAGCTGACTTCGAGAATGTTTTGGCCGGGGATCGAGGCCTTGAGCTTCAACGGCGAATCCAGCGCCGCCAGTTTGCCATTGTCAATAATGGCAATGCGGTCGCAAAGTTTGTCGGCTTCATCCATGTAATGGGTCGTGACAAGAATGGTCAGTTCCCGCTGCTGTTTCAGTTTTTCCAGCATTTCCCAAACGGCGACGCGTGAGACGGGGTCCAGGCCGGTGGTCGGCTCGTCCAGGAAAAATATTTTCGGCTCATGCACCAGGCCGCGCGCGATCTCCAGCCGGCGCCGCATTCCGCCCGAAAACATCTTGACCGGCTTGTCCGCCCACTGTTCGAGATCCACCGCCCGCAACAGTTCCTTGATGGTGCGGCGGCGCTTTGCGCCGGGGATGCCGTAGAGCTTGGCGAAGATGCTCATGTTCTCGAGCGCGGTCAAATCCAGATCGGAAGTCATGGCCTGGGGAATGACGCCAATGGACTGGCGCACCTCGTTGGCGTTGCGCACGACGTCGAAACCGTTGACGCGGGCCGTGCCGGAGGTGGGCGGCACGAGCGTGGTCAACATGCGTATCAAGGTGGATTTACCCGCGCCGTTGGGTCCGAGCAGGCCGAAGATTTCGCCGTTGGCGACCGTGAAACTCAGGCTGTCCACGGCGCAAAAATCGCCGAAGCGCTTGGTCAGGTTTTCGACTTCCACGGCGAACAAGGTCATGGTTTGCCCAAAGCGAACAGGACGGAGGCGGTCATGCCGACGGCCAGGGCACCATCGTCATTGTCGCAGCGCAGGCGGACTTCAAAGGTTTTGATGTCGCGCTTGGTGCGGCTGACGTCGCGTTGCGTGGCGTAATCGGCGTCCACGCCGCGATAAAAGACGACGCCTTCGCGCGTGGCGCCGGAAGGCAGGCGGACGGTGAATTTGCCGCCCAAACGGATGCTGTCAATATAACTTTCCTCCACGTCCGCCCGCACCCAGAGGTTTTTTGGATTGATGAGCGTGACAATGGCCTGGCCGGGGTTGACCACCTCGCCCTGCAAGGCGGCACGGACGTCCACCGTGGCGTCGATGGGCGCGCGAATTTCGGTGTAACCCAGAACGATGGCGGCCTTCTCCTGTTGCGCGCCGGCGGCGGCGCTTTGCCGGATGTTGGCCTGGAGCGCGGCGCGGCGGGCGGCGATTTGTTCGGCGGTGGATTTGGCCAGGGCCACCGCCGCCTGCGCCGCCACCGCCTGCTTGCGCAGCGACTGGACGCGGGCCTTTGCCGCGTCGCAGGCCGTTCGCGCCTGATCGTATTCCTTCACCGAATCAACGCCCTGTTTGTACAAGGACTCTTCGCGCTTGAAAGTGAGACTCAAGTTTTCCAGGTCGGATTCGGCCTGGGCAATCTGGTCCCGGGTCGCGGCCAGGTTGGCTTCGCTTTGCCAGGTGAGGTTGCTGGTTTGGGCTTCCTGGAATTTCAAATCCGCCCCGGCTTGCGCGACCTGGGCGGCGGATTGTTCCGCGCTGTCGGTGTAAAAGGCCAGATCCGCCTTCCGCTCGGCAGGTTGAATGAGCGCGAGCAACTGCCCGTTGGTCACGGTGTCGCCTTCGCGGACCAGAAGTTTTTGCAGCCGGCCTTGAATCTCCGAGCTGACGATGACTTCATCGGTGGTGACCATGCCGGTCAAAACGATGTCGCGCCCGCGGCGCGTGGCGGCAAACCAGAGGACGGCGGCCAACACAACCACGATCCCAATAACAAGCGGAATCTTGCGCTTCATATACCACGAGAGCTTGGCTGTGCCGCCGCGCAGGAGCAAGGCTGAAGGCTGGAAGCCAAATGCTGAAGGCTAAATGCTGAAAATCTCTTCACTCCGCCAAGCGGAGCTTTGAGCCGGCAAGGCCGCGGTCCTTTGGATACGGGCCAAACGCAATTGAAAACCAGACTGGCCGGGCCTTTGGAATTTCTCGGAGTTCCTATTAAAGGCCGCGGCCAGTTAAATGTTGTCCCATTCAGGTTATCGTCATTACTTGGTGGGCACTGTAGCAATGGTCTGCAGGATGCGGCTGGCAATTTTGTAGGGGTCGCCCTGCGAGTTGGGCCGGCGATCTTCCAGGTAGCCGCGGTGGCCGTTGTTGACGAAACTGTGAGGGACGCGGACGGATGCGCCCCGGTTGGCCAGGCCGTAGTTGAATTTGTCAATGGACTGGGTCTCATGCAGGCCGGTGAGGCGCATGTGGTTGTCCGGGCCGTAAACGGCGATGTGCTCGTTTTTGTATTTGTCGAAGGCGGCCATGAGCGCCTCGAAGTAGGCCTTGCCGCCCACCTCGCGCATGTATTTGGTCGAGAAATTGGAATGCATGCCGGAGCCGTTCCAATCCACTTCCATGCCCAGGGGCTTGCAGTGAAAATTCACGTCCACACAGTATTTTTCGCAAAGGCGCATGAGCAGGTAACGGGCCATCCACATCTGGTCGGCGGCGCTTTTGGAGCCTTTGCCGAAGATTTGGAATTCCCACTGGCCTTTGGCGACCTCGGCGTTGATGCCTTCATGGTTGATGCCGGCGTCGAGGCAGAGATCGAGGTGGGTATCGACGATCTCGCGGGCAATGTCGCCCACGGCCTCATAGCCGACGCCGGTGTAGTATTTGCCCTGCGGGGGCGGGAAGCCGCCGCCTTTGGGGAACCCCAGCGGCGCGCCGTCCTTGTAAAGAAAGTACTCCTGCTCAAAACCGAACCAGGCGTCCGGGTCGTCGAGAATGGTGGCGCGCGCATTGGTCCGGTGCGGCGTTTTGCCGTCGGGCATCATGACCTCGCACATGACGAGTGCGCCGTTCTTCTTGGTCGAGTCGGGAAACACCGCAACGGGTTTGAGCAGGCAATCTGAACTGTGGCCTTCGGCCTGGCGCGTCGAGCTGCCGTCAAAGCCCCAGATGGGCAGATCATCGAGTTTCGGAAAGCCGCCGAAATCCTTGATCTGAGTCTTGCCGCGGAGGTTTGGGACGGGTTCATAGCCGTCGAGCCAGATGTATTCGAGTTTATACTTCGCCATAGTTATGATTTTAGATTGGTACGGACCGGTCTTATCAGGCCGATTTTTTAAGTTTGTTTGCCAATGTCAGCCAATCGCATCCGCATAAGCAGGGAGAATGCCATTTAAGCAAAATGATGGAATGCCGCTGGCACAAAAGTGTTAAAAAGCCCTGTGGCCGTGGGCAAAACGTTTTTGATTTTTTGTCAAGGCTGGCCGGGGAATCAGGACGAGCGGCTGTTTTTATTTGCTCGTACTGACTGGATTTAGCCGCTTTTGAACATTTGACCGGAGGACGGAGGGGGGGCAGGTTTCTGATGGCATGTTGCAGGTGAAGGATACACTCAGGGCGACCGTCCAGGTTAGTTTCGATGGGCGGGTGGTCAAGATTTACCACGGCCCGGATGCGGCGGAGCGCTTCAACAAAGAGGTGCGGGTGCTGCGGCATCTGGAGGCCCGCGGGTGCGGGTTCGTGCCGCGGCTGCTGGAGGCCGATGCCGCCATCCCGCGCATCATCACCACCAACTGCGGGACGCGGGTGGAGCATCTGGACCCGGAACGGACGCGGGAGTTGTTTGCCGAACTCGAAAGCTACGGGGTGCGGCACGACGACCCCGACATTCGCAATGTGACTTACCGGCAGTCCGACGGTCGTTTCTGCGTGGTGGACTTCGAGCTGGCGACGATTCTGCCGGGTTTCGAGTAACCGCGCGCCGCCATGGACTTTCCCCGCCAAGCCTCCGCTGCCAAAGGCCTGCAATGGTCCGGACGAACCGACTGCGGCAAGGTCCGGCCCAACAACGAGGACGCTTTCGTGGGGTTGCAGTTTGACGCGCGGGAGGTTCATCACTTGGGAGCAATCGGGGAAGGCCCGACCGGCCACATGGATTTTGTGTTCGCGGTGAGCGACGGGATGGGCGGGGCGATGGCCGGGGAACAAGCCAGCCGGATAGCGGTGCAAAAAATCACGACACTGCTTCCGCGCTCATACCAGCAGTCGGCGGTCGGATTGGAGGCCGGATTTCCCGACGTGTTGCAGGAGCTTTTCGCCGAAATCCACGAGGCGCTGGCACATTTGGGGGAGAGCTATGAAGAGTGCTTCGGCATGGAAACCACGTTGAGTCTGTGCTGGTTCACGCCGGGGCGGATGTATTTCGGCCACATCGGCGACAGCCGCATATATTATCTGCCCGCACAGGCGGGAACGATCAGACAACTCAGCCATGATGACACCCACGTGGGCTGGCTGTTGCGGAATGGGAAGATCAATGAGCGGGAGGCCCGCGCCCATCCGCGGCGCAACCTGCTGCAAAAGGCCCTAGGCGGCGGCAACCAGTTTGTCACTCCGCAGATGGGGGCCGTGACTTATGAGACCGGCGATATTTTTCTGCTCTGCACCGATGGCCTGGTCGAGGGATTGCACGACAGCGACCTGGAGGAATTCCTGCGCCCGCCTGAATGCATCGAGCCTGGCGCCAACCCGGCGAACCGGCTTGTGGAGGAATCGCTGGCCAGAAACGGGCGCGACAACACCACCGCGGTGGTGATTTGGGCGGTTTAAAAGGGAAGTCAGGCCCAGTCAAACCAAACCTTGTTGCCTCTTTTCAAATCTCGATTACGATGTCCCCCACAAAATGCGATTAAAAAATATGTTAAATTGCGGTTTCGCAGCGATCCTGGCTGGCTGCAGCACGGAGCCTGAAACGCCTCCGCCCGCGCCGGTGGAGCATAATACCCTGGCCGGTTACCAGCAGGAGGCCGCCAAATTCAATTCAATCATCAGCCTGCCCGATTTCGAGACCACCACCAACGCCATCGAGCTTTCTGTCAAAACAACCATCGCCGGCGCCAATGCCGCCCTGGATCGAATCGGGCGACTGCAACCGCCGGAGGTCAACTTCAATAACACGCTCCGCGCGCTGGACGACGTGAATTATGGCATCGGCCTGACGGAGAACCGCCTGGAAATCATCAAGGAGACCAGCACCGACGCGGCCTTGCGCGATGCGGCCACGGACCAGATCAAAGTCATCGAGGAATGGGCGGTGGGCCTGGACTATCGCGAGGACGTTTATCGCGCGGTGAAGGCTTACGCAGGCACAGAACCCCGGCTCACGGGCGAAGACGCCAAGTTGCTCAAGGAAACGATGCGCGATTACACACGGGCCGGGCTGGACCTGCCAAAGGAACAGCGCGATGAAGTGGAGGGCCTGCGCAAAAAACTCTCCGGCCTGACAACGGACTTTGAGACCCATGTGACCAAGGCCGAGCACAAAATGACCTTCAGCAAAGCGGAGTTGGAAGGCGTGCCGGACGATTTTCTCTCGCAAAAGGGCGTCACGAACGACGATGGCACCTTTTCCATCATGGCCAACATCACCTGGCACTACCAGACGGTGATGGAGAATGCGAAGAACGAACAGACCCGGTTGCAGGTCCAGACCGCCCGGGACAACCTGGCCAAGGCGGAAAACGTTCCCCTGCTCCAGCAAATCCTCGTCCTGCGCGATACGCTGGCCCATAAACTAGGCTACAAGACCTGGGCTGATTATGTCATCGAAATCAAGATGGCCAAAACCGCGGCGCGGGCGGAGGACTTTTTGGAAAAATTAAAGGCCGGCTTGCAGCCGAAGTTTGACGCTGAAATCGCCGAATTTCGCGCGTTGAAAGCCAGGGAAACCGGGGATGCAAACGCCCAAATTCACCTGTGGGACTGGCGCTATTACGCCAACCAGCTCAAGAAGGAAAAATACACGGTCAACGAAGAAGAACTCAAAGTCTATTTCCCCTATCAACACGCGCTGGACGGTATGTTCAGGATTTATCAAAGGATTTTCGGCCTGAAATTCCAACGCCTCGACGCACCCTATAAATGGGTGGCCGACTTGCAGCTTTACGCCGTGTCGGATTCCTCCGCCGGGGAACCGCTGGGACTGTTCTATCTGGATATGTTTCCGCGCGAAGGCAAATACAATCACTTTGCCCAATTCGGCATCATCGAGGGCAAGTTGCTGGCCGACGGGAAATATCAGCGGCCCACCGTAGCGTTGATCTGCAATTTCCCCACCCCCCAGGCCGGCAAGCCGTCCCTTCTCGCCCACCAGGACGTGGAAACGCTCTTCCACGAATTTGGCCACGCCATGCATTCGATTTTGACCCGCGCCAAATATTCCCGCTTCGCCGGCACGAGCGTGCCGCGCGATTTCGTCGAAGCGCCATCGCAAATGCTGGAGAACTGGGTTTGGGACAAAAAGGTGCTGGACAGTTTTGCGGCGGATTACCGTGATCCTTCCAAGAAAATTCCCGAGCAAATATTGAACCAGCTCAAGGCCTCCAAGCTGGCCATTGAAGGCACATTCTACCGGCGTCAACTCGCTTTTGGCTTGCTGGACCTGGCGCTGCACACGCAAATCCACGCGGATAACGCGCAGGAAACCGTGCCGCTGTCCAACAAGATCATTGGCGACACATTTTTCCCGGAACCGCCGGACACGGCGTTCGTGGCCTATTTTGGCCATCTGATGGGATATGACGCCGGTTATTATGGTTATGCCTGGGCCGATGCCATCGCGGCGGACATGGCGACGGTCTTCGCCAGCGCGCCGGACGGATTTTTTGACGAGCAGGCCGGCCGCCGTCTGCGCAAGGAAATCTACGAGATGGGGGACTCGCGCGACGTGGAAATCTCGATTGAGAAATTCCTGGGCCGCAAGCAATCCATCGATCCGTTCCTGAAGAAGATCGGGATGGAGTCTGGCACGGCCCGTTGAAAGTCGTCATTTCTTCGCACCGAAATTGGATTGAGGCTTTAGGTCGAGCAGAAGACAGGCAGAAAAGGTGTTTGCAAGATGTTATGATTCGGGATATTGTTTTTTACCGATGAGTGATTGTGTGGCAGAATTGCATTTGCGGGAACTTGGTGAATCAGCGGTCGCTGATTGTGATCGTTGGATAGCCAGTATTCCACCTGATCTTTCCGCGCCATTTAATATTGCAGCAATGCGGTTGGAAGACGAGTTGATCAGGATTTACAAGCAGGTGGTCTTCTGTGTCCGGGAAGAGTCAGATTTGCAGAAGGTGGCCTCGTGGTGGGGGTTCATGGTCGGAATGAGTGACTTCTTTGCTGAACGTGTGTCTCGATTGAAAGTAGCGCATCCCGCGTGTGGGGCAGAATCTTATTATGACAGAATCCTCGATTTGAGGAACAAATGCCAACGGCTCCAGGAGATGCACCTTTAAGCGGGCTGGATGACAACCAGATTCCGGCTCTCGCTGAACTTTACGACAAGTTTGCGCATTCGCTTGAGCCATTTTCCGAGGACAGGGATAATGCAGAGCGCGTTTTTAATTCGGAAATTTTAGGGTGGTATGACCGTCTGGGCAATCCAAAGCCGTCGTTCCAAGAGTTCCGCAAAGGTGTGATTGCCAGGTGCAAACGATACTTGGCTGCAAGTGACAAGCCTCAAGACAAACAGTTATTCCGCAATATCGATTCCAATGATCCTCCTTAAAACATCGGGCGAAGGCAGGCGGTCCGCCGGGCCGCCTGTCCAGCCATCTGCATTGCATGATAAATGAATCCAGGGTTGCGCGGAATGTTTATGTGACGTTTCTAACGGCCTGCGGCGTGGCGCTGCTGGCCAGCGGGTGCGGCAAACGCGAAACACTCGCCGCCATCGGGGATCGCACCCAGGAACTGAGACTCAACAACGAGGGCGAGCCTTCGAGCCTTGACCCGGCCGTGGCCACCGGCACCATCGAGCATTCTATAATGTTGTCGCTCTATGAGGGGCTTGTCACTCCCGATCCCAAGGACCTTTCGGTGCGTCCCGGCGCAGCGGAGAACTGGGAAATTTCGCCGGATGGAAAAGTTTATACATTTCACCTGCGCAAAAATGGCCGCTGGTCCAACGGCGGGCCAGTGACGGCGCGGGACTTTGTGGAATCGTATCACCGCATGCTGATGCCTTCCATGGCGTCGCAGTATTCCTACATGCTGTACCCGGTAAAGAACGCCGAGGCCTTCAACCTTGGAAAAATCATTGATTTCGGCCAGGTCGGCTTCAAGGCGCCGGACGATTACACCCTGGAAGTGACACTGCACAGTCCTGCACCCTATCTGCTTTCCATGATGATCCACGACTCGTGGTATCCCGTGCCCATCGCGGTCATCAAGAAGCACGGCGCCATCGATGACCGCACGAATCCGTGGACGCGCCCGGAAAATTTCGTGGGCAACGGCCCTTTTGTTTTGAAAGAATGGAGAATGAACTCCCATATTCTGGTGGAGAGAAGTCCGACTTATTGGGACGCAAAAAATGTGCGCCTGAATAGAATTTATTTTGACCCGACTGAAGTCCTGGACACAGCCGAACGCATGTTCCGTTCCGGGCAACTGCACAGCGATCCGCAGGCCCCGCCTTCCAAAATCGCGTTTTACCGCAAATACAAACCCAACCTGATCAAGGTCTATCCGCTGCTAGCCACATATTTTTACAAAATCAATGTCACGCGGCCGCCGATGAACGACAAACGGGTGCGCAAGGCTTTGGCCATGGCGATTGACCGCAATGCGATTACCGAAACCATCATGCGGGCCGGGGAGGAACCGGCTTATTTTTTGACGCCGCCCGACACGGCAGGTTACACTTGCCAGGCCAAAATCAAGGAAGATGCCGCCGCGGCCCGCCAACTCCTGGCGGAGGCGGGCTATCCCGACGGAAAGAACTTCCCGACAATTGAGGTGCTGTTTAATACTTTGCAATACCACAAAGCCATCGCCGAAGCCTTCCAGGAAATGTGGAAGAAGAACCTCAACATCAACGTCGTGCTGCACAATGAGGAATGGAAGGTTTATTTGGATTCCATGCGGCACCTGGATTATTTCATGGGCCGGGCCGGCTGGAACGGCGATTACGTTGATCCGAGCACTTTTCTGGATCTGTTTACGACAGACAGCGGCAACAACGAAACCGGCTGGTCCAACGCCGAGTACGACCGGCTGGTTCACATGGCTTCGAATACCGGAGACCGGGCGGTGCGTTACGACGCCTACCAGAAGGCTGAAGCCATTTTGCTCGATGAAATGCCGATTATCCCGATCTATTTTTACACGCGGCCCCGGCTGATTCAACCGAGCGTTCACGGATGGTATCCGAATGTGATCGACCAATACGATTTCAAGTCCATCCATCTCGTGCCGGAGGAGAACTGACCATGTTTCGCTTCATCGCACGCCGCTTTCTGGAGGCCATTCCGGTTTTGTTCGTCATCGCCACGGCCACGTTTTTCATGATGCGGCTTGCGCCCGGCGGGCCGTTTGATTCGGAGAAGCAAGTCAGCCCCGACGTCCGGGCGCGCATGGAAGCGCACTATGGATTGGACAAGCCGTTGTTTGAACAATACCTGCTGCAAATGAAACATCTGCTGCAGGGCAACCTGGGGCCTTCGTTCAAATATCCCGGGCGGACTGTCAATGAGATTATTGCGGACGCGTTTCCCGTTTCGCTGGAGCTTGGCGTTGAAGCCCTGGCCGTGGCCCTGGCCTTCGGCCTGGCGGCGGGCATGGTGGCGGCGCTCAAACAAAACAGCGCGTGGGACCACGTCCCGATGGGGCTGGCCATGATTGGGCTTTGCGTCCCGACCTTTGTCATGGGGCCGTTGCTGATTTCCGCCTTTGCCCTGCATCTGGATTGGTTCAACGCCGCCGGCTGGTTTTTCCCGCGGGACCGCGTGCTGCCCGCGTTGACGCTGGGCGCTTACTATGCCGCGTACATCGCCCGATTGTGCCGGGGTGGGTTTCTGGAGGTTTTGAACCAGGACTATATCCGCACCGCGCGCGCCAAAGGAGCCGGCGGCGCGCGGATTCTTTTCAAACACGCGTTGCGCGGCGGGATACTGCCCGTGGTCTCGTTTCTGGGGCCGGCCATCGCGGGACTTTTGACCGGCTCATTTGTGGTGGAAACGATCTTTGGCGTTCCCGGTTTGGGCCGGTACTTTGTCACCGCAGCCTTTAATCGCGACTACTTCATGGTCATGGGCTCGGTTTTGTTCTATGCGTGCTTTGTCGTGGTCTTGAATCTGGTGGCGGACGTGGCGCTGGTTTGGCTGAATCCCAAATTGCGTTTTGAATAATGATTGACTCCACACCCATGGCAATGGTTGAACCCGCCGCAACCGGGGGCGGCTCGTCGTTTTGGCAGGATGCGTGGCGTCGGCTGTGGCAAAACAAGCTGGCCGTCTTCGGCCTGGCCGTGCTGGGCGTTCTGGCGGCGCTCTGCTTTGCCGCATTCCTTTGGCCGAATATCACCGGCTACAGTTACGAACAGCAGAATCTCGCGCTCGGCCCGGCGCCGCCCAATCGCGTCCACTGGCTCGGCACCGACCCGCTCGGACGCGACTTGCTGGCGCGCCTTCTTTATGGCGGAGGCATCTCACTCATGGTCGGGTTGTGCGCGACGGCGGTGTCACTGACCATTGGCGTGATCTACGGAGCCATCGCGGGATTCGCCGGCGGCAAGCTGGATATGGTCCTGATGCGTACGGTGGACATTCTTTATGCATTGCCCTTTGCCATATTCGTCATCCTGCTCATGGTTTTCTTTGGGCAGAATATCATTTTGTTGTTCGTGGCCATTGGCACGGTGGAATGGCTGACCATGGCGCGGATTGTCCGGGGCCAGGTCATGGCGGTCAAGCGCCAGGAATTTGTCGAGGCGGCCCACGCGCTGGGATTGAAGCGCGGACGAATCATTTTCCGGCACATCGTTCCCAATTTGCTGGGCCCGATTATCGTCTATGCCACGCTGACGGTGCCGGAAGTGATTTTGCTGGAGTCCTTTTTGAGCTTCCTCGGCCTGGGCGTCCAGCCTCCGCACAGTTCCTGGGGCGTGCTCATAAAAGAAGGAGCTGAAGTGATGGAAGAGTACCCCTGGCTCTTGATTTATCCCGGCGCCGTCATGGCCCTGACCCTCTTTTCGTTGAACTTCCTGGGCGACGGGCTGCGCGACGCCCTGGATGTCCGGGGCTCGAAGGATTGAACCACCCATGCCGTTGCTAACCGTTGAAAATCTTCGCGCCGCGTTTCACACGCGCAACGGCGTGGTGCGCGCCGTGCAGGACGTCTCCTTTCAATTGGAGCGCGGCGAGACTTTGGGCATCGTCGGCGAATCCGGCTCTGGCAAATCCGTCACTTGTTATGCCATCATGGGGCTGGTGCCGCAGCCGCCGGGCCGCATCGAAGGCGGGCGCGCTCTTTTTGGCGATGTGGATTTGCTGGCTTGCCCGCACCGGCAGCTCAATCGCATTCGAGGCCGGCGCATTTCCATGATTTTCCAGGATGCAATGACATCGCTCAATCCGTTCCTCCGCATCGGGGAACAATTGATCGAGCCATTGATGATCCACGAAAAAATCGCTCGCACAGCCGCCACGGACCGCGCCCTGGCCATGCTGAATGAAGCCGGCATTTCCGAGGCCGAACACCGGCTGAAAATGTATCCGCACGAGTTCTCCGGGGGCATGCGCCAGAGGGTCATGATCGCCATGGCCCTCATCACCAAACCCGACCTTCTCATTGCCGACGAACCGACGACCGCGCTGGATGTGACCGTCCAGGCGCAGATTCTGGAACTGATCAGGAAAATGCAGAACGAGCTGGGCATGGCGGTCATTTTGGTCAGTCACGACCTGGGCATTGTCTCCGGCTTTTGCGATCGCGTCATGGTGATGTATGCCGGCCGCGTGATGGAGAGCGCGCCGACCGATGATTTGTTTTATGACACGAAACATCCCTATACGCGCGGACTGCGGAACTCGATTCCCGCGCTGCAAATGAAGGGTGCGGAACTCCACACCATTCCCGGCCAGCCGCCGGACCCGCAGCATCCCCTGCCCGGCTGTCCTTTCGCGCCCCGCTGCGGCCACGCCGTGGATTACTGCGCCAGCAAGGAAATCGTGATGTTGGAAGCGGCCCCAAAACATGGCACGGCCTGTTTGCGCGTGCAAAAGGAGAACTTGCCAGTATGAGTTCCGCCGAAACGTTTCTGGAAGTCCAGAATCTCAAAACTTATTTTCCCGTTGAAAAGGGGTTCTTGTTCAAGCGCCGGCTCGGCGACGTCAAGGCCGTGGACGGCGTGTCGTTTTCGTTGCGCCAGGGCGAAATCCTCGGACTGGTGGGCGAATCCGGTTGCGGCAAATCCACCCTGGGGCGGACCATCCTGCAATTGGTCCGACCCACCGCTGGCGTGGTCATCCTGGAAGGCCAACTATTGACAGCATTGCGCGGGGCCTCCTTGCGCGAAGCCCGTTCCGCCTTTCAAATGGTTTTCCAGGATCCCTACGCTTCCTTGAATCCGCGCATGACGGTTTTCGACGCGTTGGCCGAGGCGATGCAGGCCCACGCCAAAGTTCCGCGCCGGGAATTGCCCGGGCGAATCGGCGCGCTCCTGGAAAAAGTCGGTCTTTCCCCGCAGGCCCGGCGCAAATATCCGCATGAATTCTCGGGCGGCCAGCGCCAGCGCATCGCCATCGCCCGCGCGCTGGCTGTCGCGCCCAAATTGCTGGTGGCCGATGAACCGGTCTCGGCCCTGGACGTTTCGATCCAGGCGCAAATCATCAATCTGCTGGCCCGGCTTTCCCGCGAGATGGGATTGACCCTCCTTTTCATTTCCCACGATCTTTCAGTTGTCAAACACATTGCAGACCGGATCGCCGTCATGTATCTGGGCCGGATTGTGGAGATCGGTCCGGCGGCGGCTGTGATCGAGAAACCGCTGCATCCCTACACCAAGGCCCTGATCAGCGCGATTCCCATTCCCGACCCGCGGCGCGAGACGCGGCGCGCCCGGATCCTTTTGCCGGGCGATCCGCCGTCACCCTTGTATCCCCCAAGCGGTTGCCCGTTTCATCCGCGTTGTTTGCATGCCGTCGAACGTTGCGCGCAAATCGTTCCGGCGCTGGAGCCATTCGGCCAACCGGGGCGCCAGGCCTCCTGCATTCGCATGAAGGAAATCAACCCGCCCTAGTTTTCCCGTTGAGCCAGAACGGGCCAGGCATTAGGCTGGCTGGCATGAAAGTTTTTGTCACGGGTGGAGCGGGTTATATCGGCTCGGTTTGCGTCGAGGAATTACTCAACGCCGGGCACGAGGTAACGGTCTATGACAACCTGACCGAAGGCCATCGTTCGGCGGTGGATGGCCGGGCCGCGTTTATTCTCGCCCGCGCGGGCGAGGGCGACAATCTGACCGAGGCGGTTCGCGGCGCGAAGCCCGATGCGGTGGTTCATTTTGCGGCCCACGCGCTGGTCGGGGAATCCATGCTCAATCCCTCAAAGTATTTCCGCAACAATGTTTGCCGCGGGCTTGAGCTGCTGGACGCGACCCTCGCCGCGGGCGTCAAAAAATTCGTGTTCAGCTCGACCTGCGCCACTTATGGCCCGCCTGACCGGATTCCGATGACGGAAGATTTGCCGCAACGCCCGATTAATCCCTATGGCGAATCGAAGCTGATGTTCGAGAAATTGCTGCAATGGTACCATCAAATTCACGGCTTGGAATTCGTCGCTTTCCGCTATTTCAATGCCGCCGGGGCCGGCAAAAAATTTGGGGAGCATCATCGTGTCGAGACGCACTTGATTCCAAACATATTGCAGGTGCCGTTGGGCCGGGCGGCGCAATGCGAGATATACGGCACGGATTATCCGACGCCCGATGGGACGTGCATTCGCGATTACATTCACATCGTGGATTTGGCCCAAGCCCATATCCTGGCGCTGCAACCGGGCCGCCAGGGCTTTTACAACCTGGGCAACGGGGACGGCTATTCCGTGCGGCAAGTCATCAAAATGTGCGAAAAAGTAACCGGCCGCGCCATTGCGACCGTGGAAAAGCCGCGCCGCCCGGGAGACCCGCCCAAGTTGGTCGCCTCCGCCGCAAAAGCCATCCGCGAATTGGGATGGAAGCCGGCATACCCCGGCCTTGAGCAAATTGTCGCGGATGCCTGGCGCTGGCATCGGGCGCATCCGGATGGCTATCCCGATTAGCCGCCAGTATTCAGGGTTTGGCAGGAAACGCCGCCTTAAATTCCGGCGTCTGGCGCAGCGGCGCAAAATTCAGGTCCTGGTAGAGATGTTCGCGTAGATTAATCATGTGCGGATTTTGCTTGATCTCCCTGGAGTTCAACTCAACGGCTTTCTTGAGCGAAACCACGGCTTGAGCGGTTTCGCCTTGATGAGACTGCACGACGGCAAGGTTGTACCAAGGCTCGGATGAGGCGGGAGCCATTTGGGTCAGCCTTTTAATGGCTTCCTCGCTCTTGGCGACATCGCCGATGCGCAAATACATGTCAGCCACGCCCATCATCGTGTTCGGATCAACCGCGGGATAATGCAGAAGTTGATCCAACATTTGCGCGGCGGCGTTGGTTTGTCTGGCCTCGAAGGCGCGTTGAATCTGGGCGAAGAATTGTTTGATCTGGTCGCCTCCCCCTCCGGCCGCATTTTTATTGCGTTCCAATTGCTCGATCCAACTGTTGATCTGGTCATTGTAGGGATCGAGCTTGTGGCAGGTCTTGAGAATGAGCAGGGCATCATCGATGCGGCCGGCGTTGAGGAGCAAGTCCATGAAATGAAAAACCGCCTCCGGGCTGTAGGGACAATAGGCAAAGGCTTGTTTGAGGGCGAACTCGGTTTCTTTGGTGACGCGCGCCTTCTCTGCGGGACTGTGGGAATTGTGGGAGCGCCACTGATAGATGCTGGCGGCAATCGAGCTGCGCAATTTGGAAAAGGCCTTTTGCGCGTCGTCATCGCGCACGAACCTCCGGTCGCCGGTGAAGCCGGCGAAGTAGTGGCGCAGATAGACGCTTTCCGCCCAGGCGCAGATGTCCTTGACGCTGGTGTCGTAAGTAATCCAGTTGCCAATGGTGCGCCCGGAAAACCGGCTCCAGAAGGCGTGGTCTTTGTCAATAATATCCTGAGTGATCTCCGGCGGCGGCTGGCGGTTGATCTTCATGATCACGCCGAACGGCGTCAAATGGGGATACATCCAGTCCAGCGGGTAGCTCTCCTCCACGTAGAACTCGTGGCCCGGATTCTTGTCAAATATAACCTTTGTCAGCAGCCCGTTGATGCTCATGACGGCAACCTGCCCGGAAACCTGGACGCGGCCGTTGTCAATGCGCACATCCTCACCCGGCTTGACCTGGCGGGGTTCGTTGGGAGACTGGCTGTCGTGTTGCAGCCTTCTTTGGGCGTCCTCCAGGTATTCATTGAAACATATCTGCGAATCATCCGGGCTTGGCGTGGCGATTTCGGTGTCGGGATAAACGCCGCCCAAACTCCTGGCGATGTCGCCGGGATAGGCTTCCTCGAGCATCCGGCGATTGAGGCGGATAATCGTCGCCGGAATGTTGTTCCAGTCCATCGCCTTCACGATCAGCGGCGGCAGCTTGATCCCTTTGAACCGCTCCGCATCATAAATGGTCCCCCCTTTCAGGATGACATTGAAATCCTCCGCCAGGGCGCGGCGCAACGCCCTCTCGTCCCCCTGGCCGTCCACCAGGGCCCGGGTTTCCCTGCCCAGTTTTTCGTAAAGGTATTTGGACAAGCCGTCCTGATGATCGCTTTTGCGCAATTTGGCCGCCAAGTCCTGCACGTTGCTGAATTGGTCCGGCTCGAACCACGAAGTGCCGGTGCGGCGGCGAAATTCAATACTGGCGCCCAATGACTCAAAAATCTTGTCCAACCAGACCAGCGAGCGCGTTGAACCGTGAAAAATACTGGGGAACGTTCCGGAGAGGAAATTCTGGAAAAAGGGCGGATCAATCTGCGCGCTGCGATTGAACTGAGCGCGGATGTAATCCAAATAGGTGTTATCGGCCAGGGCGTTTTGGGTGATGATATAAACGTCCCGGCGATCAAAATTCTGGTCCTGAACCGGCTGGCAATGGTGCGGAATAAAACTTTCGGAAAAAATCATGTAAGTGGGGCAAAAGCGGCCCGGGTCCGTGCCGCCAAAGAGAACAGCATCGCGCGCCATCTCGGGATAGACCATCAGGCCGTTGGTCCCCCGGGCCGCCTGGTCGCGCTGTTTGGCGTCATAAGTGAGCCGGCCATCGGCCCCGACAAACGGAGGGGTGAACATATCGTGACCAAACCAATACCCGAACCAGTGATTGTGCTGTTCGCTATGGAACCAATGGGAAAGGCCCGAACAGACCGGCATGGAGGCAAACAACGCCAGCGTGATGAGCAACGGAGCCCGCTGCCGATAAATGGCCAGCACCACGATAAAAACAAAGGTGCTGGCCAGCAAAATCAAATAAGCAAAGATGGGCAGGCCGTATTGGTCCTTGATAAAAGCCTGGCCGATCCAGTGCGGCAAATCGCCCCAGCCAATGTCGCTGTCCAGGCCCAGGAAGTGTTTGCCGGTGGCATCCTTCAGGTTCAACAACGCCAGCAGAACGGCGACCGAGCCGCCCAGGAATCCCCAGCGCCGAAACCTCTGGTAATGGGTGGCCATATAGGCCGCGGTCAAGGCCAGCCCATAACCGATCATAATGGCCACCAACGTATGTGAAGCGACGAAGAAGACCTTCACCAAGTCCGCCATTTGCCGGTCGGGCGTGGGGCTGAGGGTGATGGTGAGGAGAACGCCGAGGAAAGGATAAAGGGCGACGATCAGCACAATCCAGGCGCGCTCGCGCTTCTGCATTTTGAATAAAAACAACAGCGGCAGGAACGCGAAAAACATATAGACCCAGCTAAACGCGTCGGCCACACCTCCGACGAGCATGCCCAGCTCAATAAGGAAATGATGGGGATCGTGGAAAATATCCGTTGGATTGACTTTGTCATACTGCCCCCGGGTCAAGGCGTGCCAGAAGCCATCCACGGTGCGGGGGTAGCCCCATTCCATGGGCGGATTGGTCATGCCGGCCAAAGCTTCATAAAAATAAAACGAAGCCCCGGCCAGCCACAGCACGCCCATGAGGATGACCGCCTTCCATTCCGTGGCGATGCTCGCGGTTTGAATGGTCAACCAGACGCAGGCGACGATGGAAACAATGCCAATGGCATTGAAGATGCCGAAAACCATGGGGTTGGCCGCATCGAGGCCGGGCAGCAGATGCGCGCTCTTGGCCATAAGCGCACTGATGTAAACGAGGCTGTTGACCAGGAAAAGATCACGTCCCAAACGCACCTGGCACATGGCGACGCCAATTTCGATCCCCATGGCCGCGAGGGTCAGGGTCTGGTGAATGGTGGCGCAAATGCCAAAGAAGAACATGGCGATGTAAAGGTAGCGCCGTTGATGGGGGGCGTAGATCCAGCGCAGCATAAAAACCAGCACCAACATCAACCAGGGCACGCCGAAGACTGAAATGCGGTTAACGACAACCGATTCCTTCCACATGGAACTGCCGAATCCCATCAACAAGCCCGCGGTAACCCCGGACACCATGCAAATGGCCCCTTCCCATTTGCCGGTCATGCCTTTGAGTTCCTCGATGCCCTCCATGAGCATGCTGCTGCCACGCGAGACCATGAAGGCGAGCACCCCGCAGGCCATGGCGGCGGTGGAGGCTTCGGCCAGTTGCACCCGCCACGCGATGTTGCCGAACGGGACCAGCACCGTCCACAGCCAGGTGTAAATGGTCCAGAACGGGTAGCCGGGTGGATGAGGAATGCCGGCCCAATAGGACGCCGTCGTCAGTTCGCCCGAATCCTCCAGCGTCACCTGGGGCGCAAGGGAGATGAAATAAACGATCCAGACAATGGCAAAGGCAATGGCCAGCGTCCACCAGTCAATGGGCCGAAAGAGCGGCGGGACCTTGACCGGGGCGGGCGGAGGGGGAGGCGATTTGGCGGCGGGCGCTTTGGCCAGCGGCGCCTGGGCCGGTTTCGGTTTAGGATTCATCATTTATAGACACTTGTCCGTACTGTCCACCGGACAGACGCCAGTGGAGGCCATTTTGTATAAAGTTGCCGCCGGAATTGGGCAACATCGAAATTAAGGCGTGGAAGATTGCGGCAGCCTGGCAAGGATTGCAAGCAGGGGTGTGAAGTTTGTTTTCGGTCGCCATAAAAAAATGTTTCAAAATGGTGCGATTTGGTTGGATTTGGTGCGATTAAGTTGGATCAAGTTGGATTTTTCGACCTTGGATCAGATGAACCGCGATGGCCTTCGCAATCGGTTTGAGCCGCCTTTGCCGCAATGGTTTCCTCCTTCGGCGGTGCCGCTACAGACAAGACGGCGCGGCAAGGCTGTCTCGATTTGACCACAGCCTGAATTGGCTCCGGCAACCGGGCGATTTTTCCAATACGGCTCATAAAATAATAGGGTTTTTGGATTTATCTTTTGGTCGAACTGACTCGAACTGGGCCGAACCGAAGCACCTGCATTTGAGTTGTAAGGCGTTGATAGTTAGGTTGATGCGCACGATTTGCCTGCATTTTGACCAAAAGCGACGAATTGGCGTAATCTGGCCCGCCTTCGCCGCATCCCCCTTCGCCGCAGCGGCTACGGAGGACGAGGCGGCTACGGACGAGACGGCTTCCTCCTCCGCCGGGGCCGCTACGGAGGACAAGATGGCGCGGCAAGGCTGCCTGCGCAAAGCGGGGGTGAGGCGATATGACCACTGCTTAGATCCCCTTCCGGCTCCGATTCGGTTCTTCACAACTTTAGCCCTCAGCATTTAGACTTCAGCCTTTCTCGTCATATGGCTTCATTTAGCCAATCATCAGACTGTATCTTAGCATACATATTCATCAGAACAACACTTATTTTAAACTGATTTTGTAATCGGTCCCTGAAGGTGTAAGGAATTTCGACAGGCTGCGCAGGATTTCGTTCCAACTGATCGATTAGCCGATGCCTTCCAGACGGTCGAACAAGGGAATAATCGGATGCTTTGGCGAAAACCGTAAACGCGAGGGTACGTTACCGTCGAATAGATAACCCTTCATGCCGCCCGGACCAAAGAAAAATGGTTGCCCATAACGCGCGAAGCGTAATCCAGGCACGCTTGCACATCGGCGCGAGTCAGTTTTGGGTATTCCTCCAAAACGTCCTCGACCGAATCACCAGCGGCAAGGAATTCCAGAACCGTCTGCACCGTAATGCGCGTGCCACGAACCACAGGCCGCCCGTTGCAAACATCTGGCTTGATTGAGATGCGTTCCGACATGCCGCCATACTACCACAACCGCCAACGAATCCAAGAGGAAACGCGGTGGTCATTGGCAAGCTGGCAAGCCAGCAATCACGTTGTATTCAACCTCAAAATGGACATTTTCTTGGATGATATGCGCTCTCAGGGTCCGCGCGGCCCCACTGCGATTGCTTGCCCTATAGGAAACACGAAGCGAATCTTTGAAGCCTGTCGGCTCTCGAAAAATTTATGCGCGTGACGCGGCGTGAAAGCGGGCGCAGGTGTTTGCATCCACATGGGTTCCACGGAAAATTCTTGGAGTGATGTAAAGGGCTGATGGAAAGAGATTTGATAGATGGCGCTGGACTTGGCGGCCAAAGTTTTTCACACTGGGGCCATGTCAAAACGATCTCCGTGTAGCCAATCTGAAGTTTCAACCTCTCTGAGCGGAGTCCAAGCGCGTCTGCTGGACTGTCGGGACGACAAAGCCCGCCTGCAGCGGCTGCTGCGCCAGCATCACTATCTGGGCGGGGTCCGCCCCGTCGGCGAACAACTCTTTTACGCCGTGACCGACGCCGGCGGCGAGTGGCTCGGGGTGCTGGTTTTTTGCGCCGCCTCACGCCGCTTGCGCGGGCGCGACCGCTGGATTGGCTGGAGTGAAGAACAGCGCCGCCGTCGTCTGCCCTTGGTGGTTAATAATTGCCGGTTCCTGCTCCTGCCCGACAAAACCTTTCCCAATCTGGGTTCGCGTTCCTTGCGTCTGGTCTCCGACCGGCTCAGCGCCGACTGGCAACAACGCTACGGTCATCCAGTCTTGGTCGTGGAAACCTTTGTTGATCCAGAGCGGTTTTGCGGCACCGTTTACACCGCCAGCGGCTGGCAGGAACTGGGCCCGACCGACGGCTTTGGCCGCCAGCGCCGAGATCTTTATGTCAAACACAACAAACCCAAGCGCCTGTTTGGCCGCGAGCTTTGCCGCAAGGCCCGGCGCAGTCTGGCGACCGACAAACTCAAACCCGCCTGGGCCAAGGTGGAAGCCAAAACCTGCCCGCGCACCGATCGCAGTCCCGCGCAAATCCGCTCGCTGGTTGAGCGGCTCAAGCGCCTGCCCGATTACCGTCGGCGCATCGGCGTCTACCCCCTGTGGAGCCTGGTGACCATCACGCTCCTGGCTCATTTGTGCGGCGCACCCCGCAGCCAGAAAGAGTTGGCCAAATTCGCCAAAGGCCTCAGCCAGGCCCAACGCGCTGCCTTGGGTGTGCGCCGACAACCCGACGGCTATCCGGCTCCCAGCCAGCCCACCTTTTGCCGCATGATGCAACGCCTGGATGCCGAGGAACTGGAAAAACTTTTTCTGCAAGCCCAAGCACAGATTCGAGGACCGGCTCCGGTGCAGGATTTGATCGTCCTGGATGGCAAAGAGCCGCGCCAAGGCGGCGGCCATTCCGTGCTCACCGCCATCACCGTGCCCAGCCAGCACTACCTGGGCAGCGCCATGGTGGACACCAAGACCAACGAAATCCCCATCGCCCGGGAGTTGTTCCACAAACTGGACTTGGACGGCCGCAAAATCAGCTTGGACGCCCTCCATACTCAGGACCAAACCGCCCGCGACGCCGTCCTGGAACACGGCGCTGATTTTCTGCTGACGGTCAAAGACAACCAGCCCACCGTCAAACAGAACATCGAAAAACTGGTCCCCGCCCCCCCGGCGGATTTTTCCCCCTCGACAGGCCACCTCAACGCTGGCGGGCCGGCGTGAGTTCAACAAAGGCCAGCCCGAACGGCGGGTGCTCCGTTGCCAGCCCGCCCTCGCCGAGTCGGTGGACTTCCCTTGTGTCGAACAAATCGCCCTGCTCCAACGCCACCTGCGCCACCACCGTCCCGAAACCGTCGCGCTCGTGACCAGCTTGCCCCCGGAAAAACTAAACGCTCAGCAATGGCTCCAGTTCAATCGCGCGGCCTGGGGCATCGAAGCCGGCTTGCACCAGCGCCTGGATGTCTCCCACCTCGACGATCTCTGCCGAGTGCGCCAACCCCATTCCATGCGCATCATCGGTATGTTTCGCCGCTTCAGCAACAGCCTGTTCATCCACTGGCGCAGCCAACAAAAAAAGCCCCACCACAAAACCACCACCGATTTCTTCACCGCCATGAATGCCGAACATCATCGTTATGCCATCCGCGCCATCGATGCTCGCACCCCAAGCTTTAAGACCGCTTCATGAATTCGCCGTGCATGGGTTCTTGGCGTGAAAAGGGGTTCTTGACTTTGCCTGGTTGTGGCGACACGCTTCCGAATATGCACTGCCAACAGAAATCCTAATCGGTTAACCCAGCAATCCGCAAAGAAATAGATAAGCACGTCAAAGCAGCCAAGAAAGCGGGATTTTCGACGAAGCATCTCACTCCAGAGGTGCTGGTTCAGGCTGGTGGCCTTGCGCTTGGAGCATATTTGGTAGCTCGCATCCCGGTATTTGGCTTCGTCGGTGCACCGGTAGTTGCCGGTTTTGTTCTGGTTCTTTATTCGATTGGTTCAGACGCTTTCTGCAAATACTTGGACGACCGCTACGAGGATTTAGAGAGATGACCACGCTGCCTAATGAGTCGCGGGGGCCAGCCGCCGTTGGTGCTCTGAGCTCTGCTGTGGCGGCTCACGTCGCGAGGCGGCGGTGGCTCAGCTTTCTACGTTAGGCGCAAACCCACGATTTCCGTGAATATTGAGAAGGCCATAGCAAAACAACTCGTCGAGCGGGTTTCATTTTCGTTCGAGTCCGACGTTGAGCGCAGCTCCTTCATTGATCGGCTTGCCGACACGATTCGCCGACGATGCGGTGCTCCCATACATCCCTCGACGAACGAGTCTCTTTCGCTTTCTGTGATGCGCCCGAAGACCGCTGCCTTGGCGTTTGATCGGGTTTATCGCATTCCCGTTTTGAATGAGCCTGTGCCAACCGAGGTCGGATTCTACGGCGCAACCCCTCCCGAGATTGCTTATAGCGCCGCCGCTTTAATGATACTCGCCTCCGAAGACGCTGGTTTCACCATACAAGGATTCCACGATGTTCCGGCGACACGAACTCCAGCCGAGAACGAGCGCCGCACTTTGTTCGCGCTGTGCTCAGACCTCGCAACACAATACGGCCGCCTCCCAACCATTTTCTTCCACAACCAAAAGGCCAGAGAAGCCGAGATGCCCTCCGGGTCGCACTTCGTCTTGTTCACCGCCATCATTGACATCGCTCTAGTCGATGAAGCTTCTCTATCATGGGAGCAAGTGATTGAATTCCGCAAGGACGCCGAGGCGCGCACCAAGTATCGCCGCTTAGTCCGATGGATTGACACGGAATTACAGTCTCATTCACCTTCAGAGGTTGGCGATTTAGTCGCTTTCCGATTAGATGACTACGAATGGGCGCTTCGGAAGCACGGTATTTCCACTTTGCTCGGATCCATTTCCTCGTTGCTTGATCCGAAGTTTATCGGGGCAGCGTCCGCTGTCGTTGCCGCGACGACATTATCCAGCGAGAAGCAGTGGGGAGCGCTCATGGGTTTATCCATCGCGGTAGGCAAGGCGGCTGTCACTTTCGGAACAACTAAGTTAGCGGCGATTCAAGAGCGTCGTGCGAACAACTATGAGGTTGCCTATATCCATGAAATCAAATCTAAACTCAGCCCCTAACCATACACTGCAACGAACCGCTCCCTGCGTCACGGCACCAGCTTCTGCCGCCGCCTTACCGTCCACCCTGCAGGTGCCGAGCCACACTCCGTGGTCGCTGGGTTTGGGTCGTTCGTCAGAAGGCAACTTTGAGGGCCTGCACACGGCTGTGTTCATCCCGCAGGTGGCCGTAAGTTTTCATGCAGAGCGCACCACCGTCCTGATGACCAAGCCAACGTGAAACGGTCAGGATGTCCACGCCGGATTCAATGCAGCGGGTGGCAAACATTCGGTTTGATTGAGACGCGTTCCGACATGCCGCTATTATACTACCACAACCGCCAACGAATCCAAGGGGAAACGCGGCGGTCAGCCTGAATCGTTTGGGTTGTGCATGGGAACTCACCAAATAGGCGGGGTGGTTTCGGAGGACTGGTTCCGCCGGCGGGACGCCGACGGATGCGACCGGGACGGTCGCGCTCCCCAAAAGTCGCTAATAATTCAGCCAGTCAGCAAACGCACAATATTCAACCTCAAAAATGTGAATAACCGTTGAACAACGCGTGAGCAAGAAAAACACATTTTGCTCGTGGAAAAGCCGGGGCGCCAGCACTATTGAGAGGGCCGCAACACAGAAGGGCGCATCTCAACACTGTTCTTAGTTTAAAACGTTGAACTTGCAGAAAAGTCAGAGGAACGCTCGACCTCACCCCGGCCCTCTCCTCCAAGGAGAGGGAGAATCGAAGGCAGCGGGCCGTGAAAGAGCAGGTCTTTGACCGCACAAGGGTTTGGCCACTATAAGAACAGTGCCCAGATGCGCCCAACACAGAAAGGCAATCAGACCCATGGCAACAGAAGAAAGAGTGCTTTGTTTTGAACGGAAACTTCTCGAAGAGTTGGGCGTGTTTCAGGGCCTCAGTTTGGAAGTTGAGAAATACCTGCCCGTTGTCACCTCCGCTGCACAGTTGAAATACCTGAATCGGAGCGACGCCGAACAGGATAAACGTTACAAACAGCTTATCCCGTATGTCCTGATAATCTGCAACGACAAGATACTGCGATATCGCCGGGGCAAAGGCGGGCAGGAAACACGGTTGCACGGATTGTATTCCGTCGGCGTTGGAGGACACATCTCGGAGGAAGACCACCAACTTCCAGGACTTTTCCCGAACAATCTCTATGAGGAGGGCATGCGGCGCGAATTGAAGGAGGAAGTGGCAATTGATGCGGTGAATGGGCCGGCGGTGGCCGCGATCAATGACGACAGCACGGAAGTTGGGCAGGTCCATTTTGGAGTCGTCCACGTTGTGCGTGTGCCGGACGAGAATGTCGCGGGCCGGTGCATCGGCATTGCAGGCCCGGAATTTATCCCGATTGCTGATGCCGTGAAAGACCCGTCAGGTTACGAATCATGGTCCCGCTTTTGTCTCGAACATCTGGATGTGCTGCTGGCCAAAGCAGCATCTGCAAGCGGGCGGAAGGCAAATGCAAGCGCGAATGACTGAAGAATGGAAGGCCGCTATTTTTTCCTTAAGACGTAATAGATTGGCTTCATCCCCCGAATCGTGTAATCCCCGCTTTTCCATTCGAAGAACATATAAGACATCCCGTTGCTCTGCCGGATTTCGTAATGGCTGGCGGTCCTGTCTGCTCGATCCATCACCACGCCTTTGGTCCAGGTCATCCCCTGCTGCGGCATTTTGCCATTTTCCAAAAAGGTCAACCCTTTGAGAAAAAGCTCACCGCCCGCCGGGTTGGGTGTGTCCGGATTAAAGTCGGATATGTCGGCGACCAAATCCACAGTGTCCCATTCTCCAATAACTTGGGGATCGTTGACGAAGGGAAGGTCAATGTTGTCGGTGCGCCCGACTGCCGTTGTGCTGACGGCTGCCGCCGCCGCGGCAGCGACCAGCGTGTTGTAAACATCGGGAACCAGGATTCCACCGCCAATCGGCGTGGCGTTTTGAACGATCAGCGCCTCGATCTGCCCCGGGGTGAGTTTTGCGTCAACGCTCTTGACCAAAGCCGCAATGCCAGCCGCTTGGGGAGCCGTGCCTGACAACCCCGCTTCGATCTCCACCGGATGAAACCCGGGCGGATCGGTCAGAAACCGGTCGGCAAATCCGAGCTGCGGGCCGGGGTCCCAGCCGGCCGCGTAGGCAAAGGTGGGTCGCAAGAGTCCCGGATAAGCGCGGGGATAATGAAACCAGGACACAACCACCCCGTGGTCCACCGCGTTGCGCACTGCGGCCAAAAGTTTCTCGTTCGTATTGAACCACTGGGCCCAACTTGCGCTGACGACGTCGGCTTTCAAGTCTGCCGCATACTGAAATGATTTGGCGATGTTGTCAGCCATGTCCCCGTTGGCGTCCAATGACGTTCCGCTGCACAGCACCGGGACGATGCGAGCCTCGGGAGCCACGGCCAGCAAAATCCGGCTCATGTCGGTTCCATGGAAGTTTTGCTCCGGCGCATCGAGCGTCACCGGACCAAAGTGTTCCGTGGCCTGGATGCGCCCAATCAAATCCGGATGCTTGATATGGAACCCTTGATCCGACATGACGACCACGGCGCCGCGGCCTTTGGAAATCTCCCAGGCCTTTTGACAGTTGAGCATGTTCAGAAACCAGGGAATCTCGGTATCCACCCCCAATGCGCCAGCGGCGTCCAATACCCGGAATCGGAAGATGGCTTGCTCGTCCATCGGAACATACCGGGTCGTGATCGGATCGACGGAGACGGGCTGCCACCTTCCGGTCTGGAGGGAAGTGGCCTGCCAGACCGGACGCGCTCCGGCAACGATTTTCCCACGAATTTCCGCCGGCGAGAGTTCAGGCCACTTTTCCATGGCCAGCGCGGCAACCCCTGCCGCCGTCGCGGCCGCGACAGCAGGACCAGAAGAACGGAGTCCAATCGTGGAGAAAACATCCGTGTGGATCGCACGAATCTGCCGATTGAACGGCCTCGCGCTCCCACCCCGCCTCTCCTCATCGATCATGACTGTGGATTGCCGGTCCACCCGGCCCACGGTCAGGCAACCCATAGCCTGCAGTCTGTTAACGACCCCGATCGCGGCCTGCTCTTCGGACAAATCGGATGGGACGACCACCAACACCTTCGCCGCGGTCAATTCCTGGACGAGCTGGATCAATGCGGCCTCCGGCCACCAGCGTGGGTCGCACACCATGGCAATCCGGCATCCCGATTTGAGAAGGTCCCCATGGAGTTGATCGCCGCCCGCCTTGCCCGGTTCGATGACGAAGCTGCCAATTTCGGCCTGAGGAGCCACGCGCTGAATCCAAGGCAACACCGTGTCATCTTTCACAGTTTGGACGACGGCTACCTTCACTCCCCGGCCGGTTGCCGCCGCGTGGGCGATGGGCAGGCGGATGAACAGACTGATGAAATCCGGGTAGGGAAGGATGCGGGAGACAATCTTGTTGCCATTCCACTCGACCGCCCCAGTCTGGCCCGTGGCCGTTTTTATCGCCTGCGCTGGTTGCGATGAGGTGTGGATGAACTGAACAGCTTCCCTGGCGGTGGTTCCCGGGTTGCTCAGTTGGGCAGTCTTCGAATCGCTGTTCTCCATGGAAAACTGGCGCGGGCGCGTGACCAGCCAAATGGCCAGTCCGATGCCAAGGCACAACACAGCGCTTAGGAGGGTTGCGAATATTGTTTTTGTTTTCATTTTTTGCCCCGTGCCTGGATTTCGATTCCTGGATTCTTCGGTCTGGGCAATCGTTTCCACTTGTGTCTTGAATACGCTGGCCTGCGCGTAGCGGCGGTCGGGGTTTTTCTCCAATGCGCGCAAAACGACTTCGTCCAATCGCACGTCAATTCGCACTTTTCTCGACGGCGGTTCGATGCGCTGGCCAGGCAATTCGCCGGTCAGCATTTGATAAAAGACGACGCCCAAGGCGTAAATGTCGGCGCGATGGTCCACGGCGGCAGGGTGCTCGAATTGTTCGGGCGCCATGTACTGGGGCGTGCCCAGCACCTTGCCTGAGTGCGTCACGGTGGAGGCAGCGGCGGGCGGGATGACTTCAAAGTCGGAACCCGCGCTTCCGCTCTCCACCAGCTTGGCCAGACCAAAATCCGCCACCTTGGTCCGTCCGCGCCGGTCCAGCAAAATATTCTCCGGCTTGATGTCGCGATGGACAATGCCTTGGTCGTGGGCGTATTGGAGGGCGTCGCAAATTCCCGGCACGATGGCAAGCGCCTCGCGCGGCGAAATGCGTCCCGCCTCCAGCACGTGCCGCAAGGTCACGCCGTCCACGAATTCCATGAGGAAGAAGAACAAGCCGTTGGAACGCCCGAACTCGTAAATGGTCACGATGCCGGGATGATTCAATCTGGCCAGCGCCTTGGCCTCGCGCGCGAACCGCTCCGCGAAGGCCGCGTCCCCGATGCCCGGCGGCAGAATCTTCAATGCCACGATGCGGTCGAGTTCCTTTTGCCGGGCTTTATAGACCGCGCCCATCCCGCCCTGGCCAATGAGTTCGAGGATTTCCAATTGCGGGAACAAGGGCGCCAATTCCGCCACGGGCGGAGGCGTGAACGGCCGGGACGAACCGGTGGCATCGCCGGGCATCTCCGTCGGCGCGGCCTTAAGGAACGCGGCGGCGCAACGCGGGCAGACCCTGCCGGTCAGGCCCCCCGGCATTTCGGCCCCGCACTGCGGACATTTTGGATTGATACTCCCGCTCATTATCCTCGTAATAAGAAAAGGCCGCCGGTTGTTACACGGGATTGCCGCAATTCATCCATCGCTCAAAATCTCCAGAACGAGTCGCAGTTCGCTCTCCACCTCTTCTGGCGTGGAAACCGTATCGGCGATGGTTTGGCGGAAAACCTCGCGGAACCGCCCGCGGAAACGATGCACCGCCACACGCGCAGCGCCTTCGGCGATGCCGAGCGCAAGGGCGATTTCCGGGTAGGCAATCGAGCCGCGGTCGGCGGTCAAGCAAGGCTTGAGTTGAAGCCACAGGGCGGTTTTGCCCGCGCTGGTGTATTCGTTTTCCAGCCGCATCATGGCCTCGTCCAGCAACGTCAGCGCCCAGCGCCGGTCATAGGTCCGATCGGGCGCGAGCATCCCGGCCTGCTCCCGGCCCAACCGCTCCTCGGCCAGGGCGGTGTCCATGGAAAGATGCGTTGCGCCGCCGCCTCGTTTTTGCGCGTGGGCGCGGTCCCATTCATTGGCCAGGAACCTTTTCAGGGCCGTTCTCAGAAACGCGCGGAAACGGCCCTTCTCCGGCGTGACCAGGCGCAGGAAGTCCCGGGTCAGGAGGCGGACAAAGAACTCCTGCGTCAAATCCTGCGCATCCGGCGGAGAGCGTCCCGCGCCGCGCACAAACGCGTAAATGGGATACCAATAGGTTTGACATAGTGATTCCAAGGCCTCCCTGGACCCTGGCAAGGCTTTGTTCCTGGCGTTCAGCACCATGGACCATCGCGTGGTCAGAAACAACGGGCCCGGGCCAACGGCGTCAGAATCGCCTGTCTGAAACCTGTGCATGCTTCTTGTATGATACGGAAACTGCCGGAGTTGTTACAAGCGAATCGGCGGAAAAATCTTCGTTTCCTTTTGACTTGTGCGCATGAAATCCACGATTGACCTTCGAGCCAGGGCCAACGAACCTGCTCTGGCATGATTCCGTGGTGCTTGCGCTGGAAGCTTGAAATACTTCTGTTGGTGCTGGCGTTGTTCAGCGGGTTGCCGGTTGTCGCCGGCCAGGCCGAAGACCGATGGTGGCCGGTGCAGGCATTCCCCAAAGCTGTGGTTCTCACCGCCAATCAGCAAGGCTTCCCGGAACCCCGCATTCCTCTCCAGATGATGGTGCAATCCGTGGCGGGGCTGGCCGCCAAGGCGGTCAACGAAGGCCGGGGTGATGAGTTGGTGTGGGTCAACAACGGCGGCGGAGATCTGGAAAAATGGCATGACCGACTGCTCGCCTCGCACCCGGATCTGGCAACGCCCGGTCCTTTCGAGCCTTGGGAATTAGTGGATCGCTACGCGAAACGGCGCATTATCAAGGGCTATATTCTTTACCGCAGCGACAAATCCCTGGGTGAAAACAACGCCGACCGACCGGGCATGAATTGCTCCGTCAACGTCGCCACCAGTTTGGCTGGACTGCTGGACGGCATTATCGTGGACGAGGAGTTGGAGCCGGCGGCCAAAGCGCACGGCCTCAAGTTACTGCTGGATGTCCGCGAGAAAACACAACTGTGGTGTTTTCAAACCTGCAAGAATCAGTTCAACCGCCGCATGCTTTGCTTTCAAGATCCGCGAATACCTCACGTCCGCGACCTGGCCATCGCGCAAAAGGTGTTCACGGCCTATGGCAGCGACGAGCCGGCTCCGGCCGCAATGGCATGGCTTGAACCGCTCTCGCCCATTCTCGGCTGGAACTGCGGTGACGAGTTCGCAAATACCGACCTGGCCACCAGCTATGGCGATTTCCAGACCGCCACCGATTGGTGCCTGAATTTGCCCGTCCTGATGGCCGGAACCGAAAAACTGAATCTGCCCAAAGTCAAACGTTTCGACCCGCAGACGATTGACTGGAAGGATTCGCGCAGCGCTGTCAGTTTCATCGACACGGACGGCGACAATGTGCAGTGGCTTGAGGGAAACTTCTTCGGCAACGACAGTTATTGGGGCAACGCCCAACGCGGGAAAATTCCATTTGGCTGGTCCTGCTGTTTCGCGCATCTGGCGCAGGTATGCCCGCAGGCCATTGATTATGCGCTGGCCACACGCTCGCCCAACGACTGGTTTATCGAATGGGGCGGCGGGTATTTTTACCCGGATCACTTTGGCTGCTCACGCACGAACCGCTGGGAACTGCTGGCCCGGCATGCCCGGCGCACCTGGGAATTGATGCAAAAAACCGACACCCGCATTATCGGGTTCAATTGTTCGCAAGTTGATTCGCCTGAGGCGCGCAAGGCTTATGAAGTCTTTGCCCGCCAGACCGATGGGCTGCTGGCGATTCTCGCCTATCAATACGCGCCCTACGAAGGCGGCGCGGGCAAAATATTCTGGGTAAAGGATCGCCACGGAATCGAAGTGCCTGTGATCACCGCCCGCTACTCGATTTGGGAGCATGCCAACGACCGCGAGCGCGCCGGCACGCCGGCAAAGGTTGCCCGCGAAATCCGGCAGACCGCGGAAAAATCGGCACGCCAACAAACTCCGCGCTACGATTGGGTGATCGCCCATGTCTGGTCTTATTTCCAGCGGACGCCCTGCACGGACGAAAACGCCGAGAACATGCCGCAGGAAAATGCGGCGGCTGCGGGCGGTGTCCGCGGCTACTCTCCGGTTGTCTGGTGTGCGGAACGATTGCCCGCCAGCGTCCGCGTCATCAGCCCCGAGGAACTGGCCTGGCGCATCCGCATGCAACACGATCCGTCTCAGACCAGAAAACTGATCGGCGATAAATGACGGAATAAAAGTTAAAGGCTGAAGCAAAAATTGAAAGGCATCATGGTTTGCTTTCATAACTTCAGCCTTCAGCCTTTCGCTTGGTGGTTTCTTTAGGCTTGTGCATTGGCGCCGGCGTGTTTACCTCTTGGTTCCAGAATGAAAAAACATCTCGCCTCACAACTGTTCCGCCGGCTGGCTGTCTCCGCCCAGGCAATGGCGCTGACTTTGGGCCTTGCGGCTTGGGCCGCCGATTCTGACGATTCACCGCGCCAGCGATTGTTGCTGGATTACGGATGGAGGTTCCATTTGGGCGATGAATGGGGCCTGGCCGAAAAATTGGACAAGGCGGGCGTCAGCCCGGGGCCCGCTGCGCGAAGTTTCGGTGACGCAGGTTGGCGCGAGGTCAATCTGCCCCACGACTGGGCGATTGAGCTGCCGTTTGATCCCCATTCCGACACCAGCCACGGGTTTAAGCCGGTGGGACCTGGTTTTCACAAAAACGACGTGGGCTGGTATCGCCGCACTTTTTCCCTGCCGGAAACGGACAAGGGCCGCTGCCTCTGGATCCAGTTCGACGGAGCGTATCGGGACAGCCGGGTTTTTTTTAATGGCTGGCTGATCGGCCATAATGAAAGCGGTTACAGCGGTTTCCGGTATGACGTCACGGACCTGGCCAATTACGGCGGCGAGAACACCCTGGCGGTGAGGGTGGATGCATCGCAATTCGAGGGATGGTTCTACGAAGGGGCCGGAATCTATCGCCATGTCTGGCTGCTCAAGAGCGGTCCGCTCTTTATCGCGCCGGATGGAGTTTTTGTCTATAGCCAGTTTCCCAAAAATGTTCCGGCAGGCCCTGCCGCCATTCATCTCGAAGCTTTGCTGAAGAACGGGCAAACCAATGCCGCGCGCGCCACCGTCGTGTGGGAGATTCTTGATCCGCAGGGAAAAACGGCGGCCCGCGCCAAAGCGTCAAAAGAATTGAAGCCGTGGGGCGCCAAACCGGTCTTGGGACAAACGAAGGTGTCCGCGCCTCTCCTCTGGTCGCCGGAATCGCCCAGCCTCTACAAACTCATCACGACCGTCACTTCCGACGGCAAGGTGGTGGATCGCACGGAGACTGAATTTGGCATTCGCACACTGGCCTTTGACGCGGACAAGGGGTTTCTATTAAACGGACATCCCTACGAGGTCAAGGGCACCTGCAACCATCAGGACCATGCGGGCGTCGGCGCGGCCCTGCCCGACGCTCTGCAATATTTTCGCGTCCGGCGCTTGAAAGACATGGGTGGCAATGCCATTCGCACGTCGCACAACGCGCCAACTCCTGAGTTGCTCGAAGCCTGTGACAGACTGGGCTTGCTGGTCATGGACGAAAACCGGCTGCTCGGCAGCGACGCCGCGAATTTGGCCCGCCTGGAATGTCAAGTGCGCCGCGACCGCAATCATCCCAGTGTTTTTATCTGGTCGCTCTTCAACGAGGAAAGCCAGCAGGCGACGGCGGCGGGCGGTCGTTGCGCCGAATCCATGCAGCGGCTGGTTCATTCACTGGATCCAACGCGCCTGTGCATCGCGGCGGCCAACGAGGGCGATGTGTATCAAGGCGTAAACAGCGTCCTGGATGTCAGGGGTTGGAATTATCATCTCGGCTCGGAAGATAGTTATCACAAAAAGCACCCGCAACAGCCCGAGATTGGCACCGAATCGGCCAGCACGTTGTGTACGCGCGGCATTTATGCCAACGACAAGGAGCGCGGTTATATGAGCGCTTACGATGACAACGGGCCGCGGTGGGGCAACACAGCCGAGGCTTGGTGGAAAGTTTATTCCGCCCGACCCTGGCTCTCGGGGGCATTTGTCTGGACCGGATTTGATTATCGCGGCGAGCCGACGCCCTATGCGTGGCCGTGCATCAATTCACATTTTGGCATCCTGGATACGTGCGGCTTTGCCAAGGACAATTTCTACTATTACCAATCCTGGTGGGGCGACCGTCCCGTCCTGCATCTGCTGCCGCATTGGAACTGGCCGGGCAAGGAAGGCCAGGACATCGAGGTGCGCTGCTTGAGCAATTGCGAAGAAGTGGAGTTGTTTCTCAACGGGCAAAGCCTCGGGCGCAAGCCCATGCCGAAGAACTCGCATCTGCAATGGTCTGTCAAGTATGCGCCAGGCACGCTCATGGCCCGCGGCTTCAAGGCGGGGCAAGAAATCGCGGAAGACGCGGTGCAAACGACGGGAGCGCCCGGCGCCATTAAACTCACGGCGGATCGGACATCCATCCACGCCGGCGATGAGGACGTTTCTGTGATCACAATGGCGGTGACAGACGACCAGGGGCGCGTCGTGCCGACGGCAGGCAATCTTATTGACTTGGATTTGGCCGGGCCGGGCCGGATACTCGGCGTGGGCAATGGCGACCCAAGTTGTCACGAACCGGACACCTACATTCCGGCGGCAAAGCGCCATAAAATCGCCCTCAATGATTGGCGCATGAAACAAGTGCCCGACACGCGCCGGCGGCCCGAGGTGCTGGAGAACTTCGACGACAGCCAATGGGACAAAGCAGACGTGCAAACCGAGAGCGGCCCGCTGGCTCCCGGCGAGTCGGCCGTTTTTCGGACGCGGTTTGCTCTCAGCGCCCAGCAGATGGCCACGGAGAGCATCGCGATCACCATTGGCTCGATGGACGACGAGGGTTGGGTGTATGTCAATGGGCATTTGGCCGGAGAATCGCACGACTATAGCAGCCAGTCTTCCTTCGAAGCGCGAAAATTCCTGCATGAAGGGGAGAACAGCATTGCCGTGGCGATTCACAACTGGGATGGACCGGGCGGGTTGAACAAAGGGGCGGCATTGGAACTCTCGGAGAAACCCGAGGCGCCGCGTTGGAAGCGCAGCGCGTTCAACGGCCTGGCCCAAGTCATCGTGCAAGCCGGGAAAGATGCGGGCACACTGCATCTGACAGCACAGGCGGACGGACTGACCGGAGCTTCCATTGACATTACTTCGGCGAACAATTCATCACCACCCCTTCAACCTTGATCGAGACTCTCAAGAAAGAAGTATGCAGGGCCAACCTTGACCTTGTCCGGGAAGGGTTGGTCGTTCAAACCTGGGGCAATGTCAGCGGCGTTGATCGCGCGCGCGGTTTGATGGTGATCAAACCTTCCGGCGTTGCCTACTCAGGCTTGAAAGCGGAACAGATGGTGGTCGTCTCGTTGGATACGGGGAAAGTCGTGGAAGGCCGGCTCCGCCCCAGTTCCGACACGCCAACACATTTGGTTCTCTATCGAAAGTTTGAGGACATCGGAGGAATCGCCCACACTCACAGCCTTTATGCCACCGCCTGGGCGCAAGCCGGAAAAGGCATCCCTGTTTTTGGAACAACCCACGCTGATTATTGGCACGGCGGGGTGCCGGCCACCCGCCAGCTTCGAACGCGGGAAATCGAAAAAGATTACGAAGAGAATACCGGCCATGTCATCGTTGAAAGATTCAAGGGTCTGGAGCCGCTTAAGATTCCGGCCGCGCTGGTGGCGGGCCACGGGCCATTTGCCTGGGGCAAAAACGCGGCTGAGGCGGTGCATAACGCCGCAGTCCTCGAGTTTGTCGCCCGGCTGGCGACGGAAACGCTGCGCATCAATCCCGAGGCCAAACCCATCCAGCGCGCGCTGCTGGACGCCCATTTTTTGCGCAAACACGGTCCAGGGTCTTACTACGGACAAACCGGGACTCCTTGAGGAAGTTCTATGCTCGTTGTCCATGTTCACATATCCGTGAAACCCGAATGCGTGGCGGCGTTTCAAGAGGCCACCGTCGCCAATGCCCGGGAAAGTTTGAAGGAACCCGGCATCGCCCGCTTCGATTTGATGCAACAAACGGATGCTCCCACCCGCTTTGTCATCGTCGAAGCCTATCGCAACGCCGACGCGCCGGCGAAACACAAAGAGACCCGGCATTATCAAATCTGGCGCGACGCTGTTGCGCCAATGATGGCCGAGACGCGCTTCAGTGTGAAATTCACCAACCTCCATCCGCCGGACGAAAAATGGTGAACCTGGGGAAATCCCATGGCTTTGAATTTGCCACTGCCACCCGGATCATTTTTGGCGCGGGCGCAATCAGCCAGGCCGGCCCGCTGGCCAGGGAATTCGGACGCCACGCGCTGGTGGCAACGGGCCGCGACGCGACGCGGGCGAAACGATTGTTGGATGCTTTGCGCGAAGTTGAGGTTCGAGCCGTTCCCTTTGCCGTCGATGGAGAGCCTGATCTGGAGGTGGTTCGCCGGGGGGTTGCCCTGGCCAGGCGGGAGCGGTGCGACTTGGTCATCGGCTTTGGCGGCGGCAGCGCCTTGGATGCGGGCAAGGCCATCGCCGCCATGCTGACCAACGACGGCGACGTGCTGGATTACCTCGAAGTCATCGGCGGCGGCAAACCTTTGTCACGGTCCCCTGCCCCGTTGCTGGCGATTCCGACGACAGCCGGCACCGGTGCAGAAGTCACGCGCAACGCCGTCCTGGCCTCACCGGAACACCGGGTCAAAGTCAGTTTGCGCAGTCCATTGATGCTGCCGAAAGTGGCGCTGGTGGATCCTGAATTGACCTGGGATTTGCCGCCGGCCCTGACTGCCAGCACGGGGCTGGATGCGCTCACCCAGCTTATCGAGCCTTACGTCAGCGGGCGGGCCAATCCCATGACGGATGGGTTGTGCGTGGAAGGGATTGGGCGGGCGGCGCGGTCGTTGCGAGCGGCTTTTGACAATGGGCGCAACGCGGTCGCGCGCGAGGACATGGCCCTGGCCAGCCTGTTCGGGGGATTGGCGCTGGCCAACGCCGGACTGGGAGCGGTGCATGGCCTGGCAGGAGTCATTGGCGGCATGTTTGGCGCGCCCCACGGCGCGATTTGCGCGGCGCTGCTGCCACGGGTGATGTCGGCAAACCTGGCCGCGTTGCGCTCCCGCGATTCCGCCAACCCGGCCCTTACGCGCTACGAAGAAGTGGCGCGCCTCATGACAGGCCGCAGCACCGCGCTGGCGAATGATGGCGTCGAATGGGTGGCCCGGTTGGTTTCTGATTTGCAAATTCCGGAGCTGGGCGCTTACGGCCTGGCAGCGCGGCACACCGCCGATCTGGTGGAAAAGGCAAAAAACGCCAGCAGCATGAAGGCGAACCCGATAGTTTTGACAAGCGAGGAGTTGGCCGCCGTGGTGGAAGAGGCGATTTGAATGAGCTTAAACAAAATACCGCGAATCAGCGCGGCCCTTCTGGTTTTGGCCCTGGCGGGGGGCGCGGTCCAACCGCCGGCCACGGCAGAAACGCCGCCGGGCGGGGAAGTCCCGGGAGCGCCGGCCATGGAGCGGGAGTTTCGGGGGCTGTGGGTGGCCACAGTCGACAATATTGATTGGCCGTCCAAACGGGGCCTGACCACGCGCGAGCAGAAGGCGGAATTGACCGCCATCCTGGACCGGGCCGTGGAATTGAATTTGAACGTGATCGTTCTTCAGGTGCGCCCCAATTGCGACGCGATCTATGACTCGAAAATCGAACCCTGGTCGGAATATCTGACAGGCCAGATGGGAAGAGCGCCCCGGCCCTATTACGATCCGCTGGCCTTCGCCGTGGAGGAGGCCCATAAACGGGGATTGGAATTGCATGCCTGGTTTAATCCATTCCGCGCGCACTTTCGGGATTCGAAGACGCCGGTTTCCCGCAACCATGTTAGTGTCACGCACCCTGATTTAGTGCGGACCTGCGGCAGTTTTCTATGGCTCGATCCGACGGAGCCGGGAGCACGGGATTATTCGCTCAGCGTGATAATGGATGTGGTGCGGCGCTACGACATCGACGGCGTGCATTTTGACGACAAGATACTACCCTACCCGGAAAAAGAGGGCGGGCGCGAGTTGGAATTTCCCGACGACGCTTCGTGGGGGCGCTACCAAAAAACGGGCGGAAAGATGTCCCGCAATGATTGGCGGCGGGAGAACGTGGACCTGTTCGTGCGGGAGGTTTACGAGGGAATCAAAAGGGAAAAGCCCTGGGTCAAATTCGGGATCAGCCCTTTCGGGATATGGCAGCCCAATCATCCGAAGGGGATCACGGGTTTTGATGCGTATGACAAGCTGTATTGCGATTCGCGAAAATGGCTGGCCAACGGCTGGCTGGATTATTTTGCCCCGCAGCTTTACTGGCCCGTCGCGCAAAAAGCCCAGAGCTTTCCGGTGTTGTTAAATTGGTGGGCGGAACAAAATGCGCGCCACCGTCTCTTGATCGCTGGGATGAGGGTCAACGGCTGGAAGGGAATCGACAATGAGGCGCGGGAAACGACCAATGAAATAGCATTGGTTCGCAGGCAGATCGGGGCGTTGGGTGAAATCCTCTGGCACAGCAAGCCGTTGCTGGCCAATCATGCCGGAGTGGCGGACGCATTGCGGAAGGAAGTCTATGGCGAGCCGGCGCTCGTTCCGGCCTGCACATGGCTGGGAAACGCTTTGCCGGCCCGGCCCGTTTTGACGGCCCGGAAAAGCGGGCGGGAAATCAAGCTGAACTGGAAGGAGGAATCCGGCGGCGTCTGGCAATGGGTGGTGCGGAAAAAAACGGGCGGCCGTTGGACGACGGAAATTCTGCCAGGCGCGCAAACGAAAGAAGTTGTGCCGGACGGGGCCGGGAGCGCGCCGCCGGAAATCATCGCGGTTTCGGCGGTGAGCCGCTACGGCAATGTGGGCGAGGCGGCGGTGTTCAACACGGGCCATTTGGAAAAATGACGCGCGCTGCCAGCCGCTGTCACCCCGTGAATTTTTTGGCGGCAATGGAAGCGTTGTGCCCGCCAAAACCAAAGGAATTGTTGACAATGGCTGTGACTTCCATTTCCCGGGCCGCGTTCGGCACGTAGTCCAGGTCGCACTCCGGATCGGGGTTCTCAAGGTTGATGGTCGGCGGCACGATATTGCATTCGATGGCTTTGACGCATAAGGCCATTTCGACGGCTCCGGCGGCGCCGAGCATGTGTCCGGTCGCTCCCTTGGTGGAGCTGACGGCCAGCTTTTTGGCGTGCGAACCGAAAACGGCCTTGATGGCCTGGGTTTCGGCGAGGTCGCCCTGGGGTGTGGACGTGCCGTGGGCGTTGATGTAGGAGATGTCCGATGGATTGAGGCCGGCCGAGCGCAAGGCCATGCGCATACAGCGGGCGGCGCCTTCGCCCTGGGGGGAAGGGGCGGTGAGGTGGTGGGCGTCGGCGGTGTTGCCGTAACCGACGATTTCGGCATAAATGTGCGCGCCGCGCGCCTTGGCGTGATCCAATTCCTCCAGAACGACAACCCCCGCGCCTTCGCCCATGACAAAGCCATCACGATCGCGGTCAAAAGGGCGGGAGGCGTGCTGAGGATCATCATTGCGGTGGCTCAAGGCGCGCATGGCGCAAAAACCGCCCAAGCCCAGGGGAATGATGGTAGCCTCGCTGCCGCCGGCGAACATGACCCTGGCGTCGCCCATCTTGATGGTTCGCCAGGCTTCGCCGATGGCATGGGTGGAAGTGGCGCAGGCGGAACAAGTGGAGAAATTAGGCCCGCGCAAATCGAAGTACATCGAGAAGAGGCCGGAGCCCATGTTGGAAATGAGCATGGGAATCATGAACGGGGAAAGACGGCCCGGCCCCTTGGTGAGATAAACCTGGTGCTGTTCCTCCAGCGTGTGCAGGCCGCCGATGCCGGAGCCGATGAAAACGCCGATTTCGTCCCGGTTGACCTTCTCCAGTTCGAGGTGAGAGTCCAGCAGAGCTTGATGGGCGGCAAATGTCGCAAATTGGGCGAAACGATCCGCGCGGCGCACGTCCTTGGGGGAAGGGAAAGCGGGATTGGGATCGAAGTCCGTCAGTTCGGCGGCAATCTGGCAGGTGAAGGCGGAGACGTCGAAGGAGGTGATCTTGTGGATGCCGCACTTGCCAGCCAGAATGTTGTCCCAAAGGACAAGGGGCTTCTGTCCCAGGGAGGAAACAACGCCCAATCCCGTCACGACGACTCTGCGGTCTGTCCAGTGGCTGGCCATAGAAAAGGGCAGCGACACTCAAGACCGCTGCCCTGGCAAGTGGCGTGGACGGCTACTTTTTCTGGGAGTCTTCAATGTATTTGACGACGTCGCCGACGCTTTGCAGTTTTTCGGCCTGTTCGTCGGGGATTTCATTGCCAAATTCCTCTTCCAAGGCCATGACCAGCTCGACCGTGTCCAATGAATCCGCGCCGAGGTCCTCGATGAACTTGGCGTCGGGCGTCACTTGATCGGGGTTGACACCGAGCTGTTCGACGATGATGTCTTTGACTCTTTGTTCAATTGTTTTTTCTGCCATTGTTAAACTCCATTTCTGTTTGGTGTGTGTCTATGCCCCACGCTGCAAAATGCGTCAAGCCCCGATTCAAACTATTTTCCCCGCAGCGCAAATTCACGTTCATCTGATTGTCCGGCTCATGTCACGGCCTGTTCTAGCGGTTGAAAATCAAGCCGTCCAGCGCAGAATTGAAAATTTACATTACCATGCCGCCATCCACGGTCAATACCTGCCCGGTGATATAGCGGGCGCCGGGGCCGGCCAGGAAAAGGGCCGCTTCCGCAATGTCCGCCGTCTGCCCCAGGGACCGCAAGGGGATACGCTGGAGCAGTTCGCCCCGCAACTCCGGGGTCAGCGCCCCCGTCATATCCGTCTCGATGAAGCCCGGGGCCAGGGCGTTGACGGTCACGCCGCGCGAGGCGAATTCCTTGGCGATCGACTTGGTGAAACCGATCAAGGCGGCTTTGCTGGCGGCGTAGTTGCATTGGCCGGCATTGCCGATCAGGCCAATGACGGAGGCGATATTGAGAATTCGTCCCGAGCGCTGTTTCAGGAAACCCCGGCTCAGGGCCTGGGTAAACAAAAAAGCGCCCTTCAAATTGGTGTTCAAAACCGTGTCCCAATCCTCCTCGCTCATGCGCATGATCAAGCCGTCGCGGGTGACGCCGGCGTTGTTGACCAAAATGTCCACTTTGCCGGTTTGCTGGAGGATTTTCTCGGCGGCGGCGGCGACGGCGGCGGAATCGGCCACGTCCACCGCATAAGCCCAGGCCTGGCGGCCGAGGAGGCGGATTTCGGCGGCGACTTTTTCGGCGTTTTCGGCGGTGCGCGAGACGCAGGCGATGTCAGCGCCTTCGGCGGCGAATTTCAGGGCAATGGCCCGGCCAATCCCGCGGCCCGCGCCGGTGATGACGGCAATTTGGTTGGCAAGTTGAGGCATAAATTGTTGGCTATTTAACGATCGGCTTTCAACGCCGCGACGGTCGCTTCAAGGCTCGGCACGTCAGCCACCGAGTAAGTCCGGACGTTTTTGTCAATTCGCTTGACGAACCCGCTCAAGACGGTGCCGGGGCCCAATTCAATAAAGCGTGTGAAGCCCTGCTCAATCAAATAGCGGATCGAGTCTTCCCAGCGGACGGAGGAAACAACCTGATCGGTCAGCCGCGCCCGAATGTCAGGCGGCTCCGTATGAGGACGGGCGGAGACGTTGGCGATGACCATCATGACCGGCTCATTCATCGGCACCGAGTTGAGTATGGCCTCGACTTTGGGCTGGGCGCTGGCCATGAGACGGGAGTGATAGGCGCCGGCCACCGGCAACATCACGGCCCGTTTGGCGCCGGCGGCTTTGGCCAGCTCGCACGCTTGGGCGACTTTATCGGATTCACCCGAGATGACGATTTGGCCCGGGCAATTGAGATTGGCCATTTCAACGTGTGCCTGAACGCAGACGGCGCGCATTTTTTCAATGTCCAAACCAAGAATCGCGGCCATGCCGCCCAGGGTCAAGTCGCACGCTTCCTGCATGAAACGGCCGCGCTGGCGCGCGATGAGCAATCCATCCTCGAAAGTGAAGACCTCGGCGGCGGTCCAGGCCGTCAATTCGCCCAGGGACAATCCCGCAGCGGCCTGATAATCCACGTCGGACAGGCGCTCTTCCAGCAATTGCAAGGCGATCCAACTGATGAGAAAAATGGCGGGCTGGGCGTTTTCCGTGCGGATCAATTCCGACTCCGGGCCATGGAAACAAATGGCTGGCAGATCGAAGCCAAGAATTTCCCGGCTGCGGTCGAACCAAGTTTTGGAGGAAGGGCATTGCGCGGCGAAATCCAGGCCCATGCCGACATACTGAGCGCCCTGTCCGGCGAATAATAATGCGGTTTTTGGCGTCATGTTAACAAACCCAAGTGTTCAAAAATCAACCTCAAGGTGCGAAAGGTAGCAAGAGGAATGACTAATGTCCAAGCACGAATGACGACGAACGGCTCAGTTTCCCTCGGGATACTGCCAGACCCAATCGCCTTGCAGGATGTCCTGTCGGTTTTCTTTGTTCGTGGCGATGACGCCGCCGTCGTCCTTTTCGTTCCAGCCGATGGAATAGAGGATGAACGAACCGTTGGCGGTGAGGCGATATTTCAACGGCTGGCCATTGATGATGTCATGGGGCAGGACGGAGACGAAACGGGGAACGAGGGCATTGAGATCTTCCGGGTAACGGCCTTGGGCCAGCCGATAGCGTTCCAAGGCGCACGCCAGCATGGCCAGGTCCACCTCGCTTTGCGCAAAGGCGGTTTTTTGCGGCACGCGCGAAAAGGCCGGCAGCAACAGTTTGGCGAAGATGGAATGTTGAATAAACGCGAAACGGAAACCGATCTCGTCCGAGAATTTTTTGACAGCCAGATCAATCGCATGATTGGCACTTGGGTTGATTTCCCTCGCCGCCACGTCAATTCGTGGAAGCACCATGTCGTGGAAAGCACGATTAATATTGAGTTGTTCGAGGCGAGCCCAACCGCGGGGAAGCGTGTTCCAACCGTAAGGATTCCCGTGATCATAGGTCTGATTGTTGCAAATGTCGCGTTCTCCGTATAGCGCCTGAACCATTGAGGCAATCAGATCGGTCTTTTGCAACCGTTCCTGCAAATCTCGAAGTTGGGCATCGGACCAGCGGTGCTCAACCAGTCCCTCGCCCACCGATTGCAACATAATTGACGTGCATGCAAACCGCACCAACTGCGAAATGACCAACGCTTCTCCTTTCAGCCCATCATCGAGGCGGAACATCACGTTGATGTCCTTGAGTGCTTGGTCGCTCCGGCCCGAAACCATCTCGGCTTCAGCGTGGAGGGAAAGGAGCTGGCACAATCCCTTCATCATGGCAAGATGCTCCATCAGCGCCGACGTGACCTGCGGATTGTTCCATTCCTCGTAAGGAATGTTAAACCGGCAGTAGGGCCGCTCGCTGGCGGACTGGAGTTCTCCAAGAGTGGGTTCGTAGGGCTTCATATTTGCAACAACAATCGAAGCAGCTTGGACGGGGTCTGTGATTTCCGGGCGCGGTGCGGTCGAATTTGTGCCTTGGAATGCCACTGCCCAGCCAATCAAATCGGCTGCCGATCCAAAATGCCATCCAACACGGTGAGGCGGGTTGGCAGGTTCAGGCAAATGGCTCGCAATGTTTGTGCCGCGTTTGATTTCCATGAGTTCCACCTCCTCCTTGCCATTGACCATGTTCGTGACGAGTTTGAGCGGCTGCCGCAGAACTTCCGGCGACAAATCAAAAACAGGCGCAAAATACGGCGTCATGGCAAAATTCTGGTCGTCGGGAACTTTTGGCGGAATCAGGCGGGCGGCGTCGAAGCGGTCACCTTTGGCTTCCATTTCGCGTTTGTAGTTCTGCCAGGCGCGGGCACCGCGCCAATTCTCTTCGGCAAGAAGCAGAGCCGCCAGAGTGATGAATGCCGCCAGCAAAAACAAAGCTCCGCGCCAGCTCAAGAGGCGGCGAAAGAATCCCTTGCGGGCGGCGGGCGTGACGGAGGCGGTTTCCATAAATCAACAAGTCAGCCGATTAGTTGTCTGCGCGCCACTTCGCTCCGAGGCTTCGGCCCGACAGGCAGGGTGGCGGGGTGTTCGTCGCCATCGGTCGGGCCGAGCAGTTGCGCCATCATCATCGTTTGTTCCTGCAAAATGGCGAAGGATTGCGACCGCAGCGGGTAGGAATGGCCGACCGCGCGCGGCTCATCCGGCGTGGTGAAATGGAAAACGAAAATCACCGCCCACGCCGCGCCCAGGGTTGCCCACGCTTGCGGCCAGGGCTGGAGCCATTCGCGCCACCGGGCCGGCCTGGGTTGCGCGGCGGCCATGATTCGAGCGCGCCAATGCGGCGGAACTTCGCGCATGGGCTGGCGTTGCAGGTGATTTTCAAATTCGGAGTTCATTGAATTTCGTCATAGATGGGACGCAGCCGCGCGCGCAATTTGTCTAATCCATAGCGGTAGCGGCTGGCCGCGGTGTTCGGGGGAATTTCCAGGGTCCCGGCAATGGCTTCAAAGGTGAGTTTCTCCCAAAGTTTCAAATGCACCACGGCGCGCTGGTCGGCGGGCAATTCGCCCAGGGCTTCGGCCAGCTTTTCCCGGAACATCTGCTCGTCAGGGTCGGGGCTTTTGGCAAACAGCGCCATCGGTTCCCGCGCCAGTTGATCATAATTCCTGTCGCGGGTCCCGCGCCGGCGCATCAAGTCAATGGCCAGATTGTGGCCCAGGCGCAGCAGGAATCCGCGTTCCTCGCGCACGTCCTTCAGCAAAGCCGGGCGGCGGGCCAGCTTGATGAACAACTCTTGCATGATGTCCTGTGTGTCCGCGTCGTTGCGGAGCAGGTTCAGGAGAAAGGCGAACAAGGCTGGGGCGTGGTCATCATAGAGGCGTTCGATGTTGGGCGCGGATGCCATCTCTTTCAAACAGGACGCTGCCCGGGTTGAAGTTTGTCTAACACGAACCGCTCATTCACGCATTCTTTCGATGGTCATGCAGAAGAATTAACTCTCAGAGAGGGCGAAGACAACTCGGATTTAGCGCCGGAATATTTCGGGAATAAGCGGCGGAGGGCCGCCGCACTCCAAGACGCTGCGCGTTCTCAACGACTCGCAAATGCCAAGAGCTAAAGATTAGGATTAAGATTAGGAGCTAAAACCGCACTTATTCCGGTTCTTCCCCCCAGCGCGGGAGCAGATTGTGCGGAATACCCAGATGGTCAAGAACCCGGGCCACCACCGTGTCGATGACGCCCTCGATGGTCGTTGGATTGTGGTAAAAGGACGGATTGGCCGGGAGTATTGTGGCGCCGGCGAGCAGGAGCAGTTCGAAATTTCTGACATGCACGAGGCTCAACGGGGTTTCGCGGGGGACCAGGATCAGTTTTTTCCCTTCCTTCAGCGTGACGTCCGCAGCCCTTAATAAAATGTCCTCGCTGAAGCCGTGCGCGATGCGGCCCAGCGTCCCCATGGTGCAAGGGATGACGACCATGGCATCGAGCGGATTGGAGCCGCTGGCGAAGGGCGCGTTCATGCTTTTCAGGTTGTGGGTCTTGACGCCTTCGGGCAGGCGCAAGCCGCCGGGCAGTTCCTTGGCCAGCACGACTTGCGCGTAGTTGCTCAGCACGACATGAATCTCGTGCTGCCGCGGATCGAGCTTGTCGAGCAGGCGCTGCGCGTACCAGGCGCCGCTGGCTCCGGTGATGGCAATGAGAATTTTCATCCGTTCACTCCGGTCAGATAGGCCAGGATAAGTTCCGGCAACGCCGCGCTGTAGCCGCCTTCCAACACGCTGAAAGCCGGAACCTCCAGCCGGCGAATTGTTTCGCCCAGCCAATAAAAGTCCTCCGCTTCCAGCGTTCCATCGGCCAGCGGATCGCCGCGATAGGCGTCGAACCCGGCGGAAACAGCCACCAGGTCGGGCCGGAATTTTTTCAACGTCCCAAACGCGCTTGATAAAATGGCGCGGGATTCCAGGCGCGGCGTGTGTGGCGGCACGGGGAAGTTGAAACAATTGCCGCCGCGGTTTATCAGGCCGGTGTCCGGATAGGCCGGATGTTGATGAATGGAAATAAAAACGCACCCCGGTTGGTCAAGCAGAATGTCTTCCGTGCCATTGCCGTGATGCACGTCGAAATCAAACACCGCGACCCGTTTGCAGCCGGCGGCCCCGGCTTCGAGCGCGGCGATGGCGATGGAGTTGAGGTAACAAAACCCCATGGCCCGCTCCCGCATGGCGTGATGGCCGGGCGGACGCATGAGGCTGAAGGCGGCTTCTCCCGCGCGGGCCGATTGCAGGGCCTGCCAGGCCCCTCCCACCGAACGCCGCGCATGTTCCGCGATGCCCGGGTAAGCCGGGGTGTCGGCGTCGAAGTCAAGAGGCTCCTGAAGCCTTGCGAGGTGTTGCGCGGTGTGCGCGCGCAGAATGGCGGAGTCCTCGACGGGCGCAGGCTCGGTCCAGGTCAATTTCAGCTTGTCCTGCGCCTTGAGCGCTACGATGGTGCGGCTGATCCGATCAGTCTGTTCGGGATGGCCCGGCGCGGAATAATCGGTGCAGCGGGGATCGGTGACGATCTTCAAGGAAAGCTCCTAGTCGCCGCCACTTTTTGCGGGCGGCGAATCTTTCAGGATGGCCCTGCCGTACTCGCGGTTCATGCGGGCAATGAAGTCAAGACTAATCTCCTTCGGGCACACCGCCTCGCACGAGCCTGTCACCGTGCAGGCGCCGAAACCGGCCTCGTCCATGGTCCGCACCATGTTGAGCACGCGCTGTTCGCGTTCCGGTTTGCCCTGCGGCAATGCGGCCAGATGAGAAACCTTGGCGGACACGAACAGCATGGCGGAGGCGTTCTTGCACGCCGCCACGCACGCCCCGCAGCCGATGCAGGCCGCCGCGTCCATCGCCGTGTCCGCGTCCGTTTTGGCAATGGGCAGGCCATTGGCGTCGGGCGTTCCGCCGGTGTTGACCGAGACAAAGCCGCCCGCCTGGATGATGCGGTCGAAGGCGCTGCGGTCGGTCACCAAATCTTTGAGCACCGGGAATGGCCGCGCCCGCCAGGGTTCGATGACAATCGTGTCGCCATCATTGAAATGGCGCATGTGCAACTGGCAAACCGTCGTGCCGCGCTGGCCACCGTGCGCCAGGCCGTTGATGACCATGGAGCAAGTGCCGCAGATGCCCTCCCGGCAATCGGAATCGAACGCAATCGGTTCCTGGCCCGCGGCGATAAGCCCTTCGTTGACGACATCGAGCATTTCCAGAAAGGACATGTCCGCCAGAACATCCCTGGCTTCGTAGCTGACGAGCCGGCCTTCGCTCCTGGCATCCTTTTGCCGCCAAACTTTCAAGGTAAGATTCATTTCAGGCTCACTTGTAACTGCGCGTGCTCATGTGGACGGTTTCATAGACCAGCGGTTCCTTGTTCAAGACCGGCGGACGGCCCGGCCCGGCGTATTCCCAGGCGGCCACGTAGGCGAAGTTCTCATCATCCCGCTTCGCCTCGCCGTCCTCGGTTTGAAATTCCGTGCGAAAATGGCCGCCGCACGATTCGCGCCGTTGCAAGGCGTCCAGGCAGAGCAGTTCGGCGAACTCCAGGAAATCCGCCACGCGCCCGGCGTGTTCGAGGTTCTGGTTCAACTCCTCATTTTGCCCGGCCACTTTGACGTTTTTCCAAAACTCCTCCCGCAACGCCGGAATTTCTTGCAGCAGTTCCTTCAATCCTTTTTCGTTTCGGGCCATGCCGCATTTCTCCCAAACCATGGCCCCCAGCTCTTTGTGAAACGAGTTGACCGTGCGCCTGCCGTTGATGGCGAGCAGCTTTTTGGTCAGCGCAATCACGTCGCCCATCGCCTTTTTGAATTCGGGCTGGTCGGCGCGGGCCTTGGGCTGTTTGGCCGTGGCGAAATAATCGCCGATGGTGTAAGGCAGAATAAAATAGCCGTCGGCCAATCCCTGCATGAGGGCGCTGGCCCCGAGCCGGTTGGCGCCGTGATCGGAAAAATTGGCCTCGCCCAGCACAAACATTCCCGGAATGGTGCTCATCAAATTGTAATCCACCCACAACCCGCCCATGGCGTAATGCGCGGCGGGATAAATGCGCATCGGCGTCCGGTAGGCGTTTTCGCCCGTGATCTTTTCGTACATGTCAAAAAGATTTCCGTAGCGCTCGCGCACCTCCCCCTCCCCGATTCTGTGGATCGCCTCCGCAAAATCCAGATAAACGCCGCGCCCGCCCGGCCCCACGCCGCGCCCTTCGTCGCACACCTCCTTGGCCGCGCGGGAGGAAATGTCGCGCGGGGCGAGGTTGCCGAAGCTCGGATATTTCCGTTCCAAATAATAGTCGCGTTCCTCCTCCGGTATGTCGCGCGCCGGCCGGGTGTCGCCCTTCTGTTTGGGCACCCAGACGCGGCCGTCGTTGCGCAGCGATTCGGACATCAGGGTCAGTTTGGATTGGTAATCACCGCCGACCGGGATGCACGTCGGATGAATCTGCGTGTAACAAGGATTGGCCATGGCCGCCCCTTTTTTGCAGGCACGCCAGATGGCGGTGGCATTGCAGCCCTTGGCGTTGGTGGACAGGTAAAAAACATTGCTGTAACCGCCCGTGGCCAGCACGACCGCGTCCGCCGCATGGGCTGAAATTTCTCCGCTGACGAGGTCGCGCACAATGATGCCCCTGGCGTGGCCGTTGATGACCACGAGGTCGAGCATTTCGGTGCGCGGAAACATTTTAACGCCGCCCTTGCCGATTTGGCGGCACAGGGCCTGGTAAGCCCCCAGCAACAATTGCTGTCCGGTCTGCCCCCGCGCGTAAAAAGTGCGGGAGACTTGCGCGCCGCCGAATGAGCGGTTGGCCAGCAGCCCTCCGTATTCCCTGGCGAAGGGGACGCCCTGGGCCACGCATTGATCAATGATGTTGACGCTGACCTGCGCCAGCCGATAGACATTGGCCTCCCGCGCCCGGAAATCCCCGCCCTTGATCGTGTCGTAGAACAGGCGCCGCACGCTGTCGCCGTCGTTCTGATAATTCTTGGCGGCGTTGATTCCCCCCTGCGCCGCGATGCTGTGGGCGCGCCGCGGGCTGTCCTGGTAGCAAAACGCCTGCACGTTGTAGCCCAGCTCCGCCAGGCTCGCCGCCGCCGAAGCCCCGGCCAATCCGGTCCCGACGACAATGACGTCGTATTTTCGCTTGTTCGCCGGGTTGACCAGCTTCATGGCGAACCTGTGTTGGTCCCACTTTTGCTCCAGTGGTCCGGTCGGAATTTTGGAATCGAGTTTCATTGGATCCACTTCAGCCAAATCGAAATTGGAATGACAATATAGCCCAGAAAAATCAGGATGGAGCCGCATACGGCGATGCGGTCCAGGCACGGGCCATAGGGGCGTTTCTTCCAGCCCAGCGATTGCCACATGGCGCTGGCTCCGTGGCTCAAATGCAGGCACAGCAGTCCCACTCCGATAATGTAGAAAACGCAGACCAGCGGCTGGCTGAACCCCACCACCATCATTTTGTAAATGTCGTGCCGCCCTTCCGCATCGAAAAACTCCGGTTTGGCGTTGAAGTCCTTGTGCGTCAGATTCACCGCCTGCACCATGGCCGTGTAATGGAGCAGGTGATAGACGATGAACGCGGCCACAACGACTCCGCTGATCATCATCGTGCGCGAGGCGTAGCTGGCCGCGGTCGGTTCCCACTGTTGGTAGGCCACCGGACGCGCCGCCCGATTCTCCAAGGTCAGTTTCGTCGCTGACCAAATGTGGAGAAGTATGATGGCAATGAGCGCGATGCGCACCGGCCAGAGGATTTCCACGTTGGACTGAAGGAAATGGCCATAGCGGTTGATCGCCTCGGGGCCAAGGAAGATTTGCAAATTGCCGGCCATGTGGCCGATGACAAACAAAATCAGCAGCAGACCCGTGCCCGCCATAAGGTATTTTTTGCCCAAAGAGGAACAAAATAAATTACGAAAAAAGCTGATCATTAATTAGGCTATTCCTTACTCCACATCTTTCAGAAAGGCTAATGACTGCCGCCGCCAGGGTCAAATGAATTAAAAGCCGCAAGCCCGGCTTGGGCGTTTGCCAAAGGCATCTTGTTCTCCGCCGGACGGACGGCCAGTTCGTTCACCGGGTCTGCCACGTCGAGCGCCACCGCGCGAATGGACGAATCGCCGGCGGGCGCCCCGCCATATTCGTTGAGCGCGCGCTCCTGCGAAGGAGGGACCAGGCCGAGCCATTCCAGCGCTTCGCCGACAAAATAAAGAGAGCCGGTCACCACCACAAAAGGTTCGGCCCCGGCGTTTGCGAATGCTTCGGCCAGATTCCGGCAAACGGTGATTTGCGCGGTTGGATTTGCCCGGCGGCAATGGTCCACCAGCAAGCGCGGGTCCGCGCTGCGTTCGCTCCCGATGGGCGCGAGGAATATCCGCCGCGCCAACGGCGCCAGAATCTTGCAGATGGCCCCGCCATCCTTGTCGCGCATAATGCCCAAAATCAGCGCGCCATTTTTCCCGGCGAATTGGCGTTGCCACGCGCCGGCCAGCGTTTGCGCCCCGGCAGGATTATGGGCGCCGTCCAGCAACACTGTCCGCCCATTGTCGCGCCGGATGATCTGGCATCGCCCGGCCCATTGCGTTTCCTTCAAGCCGCGGCCCAGGGCCGTTTCAGGAACCGGAATCTGCTCGTCGAGAATTTGCGCAGTCCTTATCGCCACGGCCGCATTCATCCGTTGATGCTCCCCCGCCAGCGCGATTTCGTACCGATCCATCGCCCGCCCGTCGGACGGCGTCACAACACTGAGCGGGGCATGATGTTTTCGGGCCGTTTCGGCAACCACCTGCATGGCCCCCGCGTCCTCCGTGCCGGTGATAACTGGAACACGGTCCTTGATAATCCCGGCTTTTTCGCGGGCGATTTCCGGCAGGGTGTTGCCGAGCCATTGCTGATGGTCCAACTGCACGTTGGTGATGACACTGGCCAGCGGAGCAACAATATTGGTGGCGTCCAGCCTTCCGCCCAGGCCGGTTTCCCAAACCACCAGGTCGCATTGTTGTTCCGCAAAATATTTCAACGCCAGCACTGTGACGACCTCGAAAAAAGTGGGGCAGACCTCCCCGCCGTCGGAAAAAACAGTCGCGTTCCTCATCTCCTCCACCAATCGCGCCACGTCCTCCGGCGCGATCCACTTTCGGTTCACCTGGATGCGTTCCGCAAAAGAGACCAGGTGCGGCGAAGTGAACAACCCGACGCGCAATCCCGCCGCGCGATAAATGTTTTCCAGCATGGCGCAAGTGGACCCTTTGCCGTTGGTGCCCGCGACGTGGATGAAGCGGAGTTTGTCCTGTGGCTGGCCGGCGAGCGAAGCCAGATGGCGCGTGTTCTCCAGGCCGAACCTCAGCCCAAAAAGGCGCAACTCGTATAGAAACTGGATGGCTTCGCTGTAATTCATCATCGGCAATCGGGCCTGGTACTCAATGCACCTTTGCAGACAAGTGGTGCGCGAGAGAGGACTCGAACCTATTTCAGCCTCGTTTTTCATGTTTTCATTGCTGCTCATATTTGCCTTTCTGTGCGTTAACCTACACGCGAATATACAGGGGTTTCACTCGCATTGCAAGCTTTATTTTGCATCTTTGTGCAACAATCGGCAGAAAAACTTGTGCGGGCTGGTGCGGCTGTGCGGTAACTGTGCGGTAACGGCCAGCCGCCCAAATCTGTGCGCTATCTGTGCGGCGGATTGGCCGGGTGTCCAGCCCGCCAATTTATCCTTGCTCGCTTGCGCCTTGCCGTGCCCCGGCAACGTTTCCGCGCCGGTTGGCTCATTGTGGCGGGCATTGGCCTCGGCGCGTTATAGGACATTCTGGCGCATTGCATTGTTCTGACGAACCGGGCCAGGGCGGAGCGGCGCGTCAGCGCCGCCCGCCTTGGCCCTTATTCATCTAAAGAGTAACAGCGGCATTGAAATTCTGTCACCCCCTGTTGAAATCAGCGCGGTATGGCGGACAGTGAAGGCAGGGAGTCCGGGCGCGGGCGATGTGGCCCTGCCCCCAGCAAGAATTATTTTTGCGGCCCGACGGTGGGGTGCCTGTGCCCCGGCAGGAGGGAAATGGAGGGGGTGCGTCAATCGTATAGGCCCTGTTCTGCCGGAAACCGTTTTTGGGGAACCCGTCCGGCGTTGCGCGTGTCAAATAACGTGCTATTTTTTCACTAATGGCATCTCCAAACAACATTGCCAAGCTGCCGCGAATCAAGACTGGCCGACGGCGCACGCTGGCGGAAATCCTTGAAATGCAACAAGTTTTGCGTGAAAGCCTGTTGTCAAAGGACACCATTCCGTCTGCGAGAGCGCAGGTCGCGCGTGCATGGGACGTGCTTGAGGAGAGGAAACGGGTCATTCGGATGCGACCGAAACCCAAAGACATGGACGTTTCTCCTGAGATAAAGAAGAAGCGGGCCATAGACGCCCAACGCCGCCGGATGTACGAGGCCGTCGAAGGCTTCGATCCGACGGATGGCACATACGATCCGTCACTCGTAACCGGCTCCGACCCAACAGCCACGCAGCCCGACAATTCAAAGGCCAGCCCGCCCGCAGAGACCGCATTACCCAAAGTTCCAAGCTGGCAACCACTGTGGGCGCAGCACAGAAATGGTTGAATCACGGGACGGCTCGCCCCGGCTGTTGCGGCTTGGACGCCTGAAAACCCGCTGAAACGCTGAAAACCCACCGCCAGAAAAGTCTTGTTTGACATGCCGTTTTCGGGTAATAATGTGCTTTTACGAGCACCTATGTAAACTGAACCCAAACAATTTAGCGTAGCTCTGGCTACGGTCTCGTCTGAAAACCGCGAATTTTCCGAGTGCGAAGATCAGCCTAAGCACGCGCCCAACCGGGCGCGGCTTGGTGCATTCTTCGCAAGGGCGCTTCGCGGTGCCTCAGACGG